>Ga0209727_1001899_pt1 | contig 16008 bp, 14 predicted proteins | sample RifGroC1_FD_183995 | JGI IMG/M metagenome (GOLD analysis project Ga0209727, IMG submission 183995) | Groundwater microbial communities from Rifle, Colorado, USA - Groundwater C1 (SPAdes) (version 2) | ecosystem: Environmental > Aquatic > Deep subsurface > Groundwater | place: Rifle, Colorado...
CCTACATTCAACTCTTTAAAATCTAAATTAACATTTAACCCATCTTGTGCGTTAACGTCGCGCATAGATGTATCATCTAATGCTTGTAAAGCATAAGTAGAGTTGCTAACTAATAAAATACTTACAGCTAGAGTATTAAGTACAAAATATCGTGTCTGTAGCTTCTGATTTTTCTTTTCCATTGTTCAATCCTTTGAATTCAATAAAATTTAACAACGAGCATGATTACTACATGCAAAAATTTGTACCTTACCATCTATTGCAAGATTGCCATTCATTTGTAAACCGATAAAACCTTTTTCTCGGCCAGTGTCATAATTATTTGCTGTTGTCACAGTAATAGGTGAAGAAGTCTCAATTACACCTGTACTTTGCGGAACTGCACTAAATGTTCCTGTTTTTAAGAATCCATAATCTTGCGGGTTAGTGCTTGTACCCTCTATCAGATTACCATTAGTATCATAATATGAAAGGACAGAGCCCGTATCTTGCTCAATTGATAATGCATTAAAGCCAAAATTACGAATTTGAATTGGCTTACTACTATCAAAAGTAAATTGCATAGCAGGCTTAATTACCGTACCAGTGCCAGTTTTTGGAAGGTATTCTAAATCAACTGCATCTAAGCCTAATTTCTGGATATTCAAAGTACCCTGCAATCCTTTGAAGACCACCCAAAGTTTACGTCCTTTATTATCTATACTAGGATCACTAGCTGCCATCGACCAAACTGGATCATTTGCATCCGCTGTACCTTGTTGTACAAACCTCTTGTTCACAGAAATCGCTAACCGACAATATTCCAAACGAGCAGGATCACAGTTAAATATTGGTGTGGTTCCTGCCAATAGATCTGTGTCACTTAAGATATTATGGTTTAAGGAGAGTTTAAATGATAAATCTGCTCCACCCTGTCCTTGTATAGACTGAAGTGTTTGATTATCCAAAGCTTGTAATTCAGCATGAGATAAATTAGTTATGGATAATAGGAGTAAAATCGCTATTTTTTTCATCTTAATACTCCTATAGTCCTTTTGTGGTTAATTTCATATGTTGAATTAAAAGCCCATCAATTACTGCTGAACCATAGTTATTCATTGCCGAAGGGTTCACACCACCAGTTGGAACTGCTGGAGCAGGATCATTAGCGCTGCCATATAAAATTTTCTCTAAACCACCATTAACATTAAACCATCTTGCCTCATTATTACGTGTACCAAATGCCCATTGTCTATTTTCTGCTTTCGCCGCTGTAGATTTCAATATCGTTAATCGACTTAAACCTTTAACGCCTTCTCCTGATTGGCTTGTTCCAGCACACATACCATTTCCTGTCTCATCTGGCCCACACTCATCAAGACCTGCAATAAATCCACCTAGAGTTAAGTTATTTAAATTTTCTGGACTTGTGACGCTACCTTTTTGACCAGCCACAGCACTGCCACCATTTACAGGCGTGCCGCCTAAACAAGCAAATGCTGTAGTACAGTACCTTGCATATGCTCCATCAGTATTACCAAAAACTTTTGTACCATCTGCATTAACACTATCCAAATATATCCAATCCTCATGGTAACCTTGAGTTGTAAACCACCGGAACTCTTCTACTGTTCTTGCCCTTCCAGCCGTAATTGTATGCCCATCATAAGGATCGGTTACTGTGGAACCATCAGATAATAAACCACCTTCCGATCTCAAAACATAACGATCAGTCACTAAATAACTCGTATCTACACGTTGGCGACGCTGTTGATACTGCACCTCATTGTAAGTCTTTGTTCCAGATATTTCTGTTCTTGAAACAGGCTGACCAAAGAATACTCCCATTGACTCAACACCATCATAAGCCAACAACGTCTTTCCACCATCAGGGCTATAAGCTGTACCAATACTAATACTACTGTGTGTTGCTAATTTAGTTCCATTTGCCAAATTATAGTTTGTACGCGCAGAACCACCTTGGTAACCAGAGATGGTAGAATCACCACATTGATACACGTTACAAGTCGAACCTAAATAACTATTATCTAAGCCAGAATAGTCTGTGTAAATTTTTTTGTAAATTTCAGGTTTGTTTGGAATACGAGCAATCTCCAAACTGAAGTTACGACCATCCGAACCTAGAATTAAAGGTTGATATAGACTTCCTAATACAAGGTTGATATTCGGATAATAGAGATACAATCCTTCATTAGCCTCAAATGTTGGTGCTACAGTCCCACTTAAGGCTGGTGTTGATAAATTTGCTTGTGCTGTTGTTTCTTTGGTACTGATACGCAAGACTTTATCACCAGCTTGGAATCCAGTAGGTAAATTCCACGATGCACCTGATACAGTATCTTGGACCTTGCGATCTCTGAATCTGAATTGACAATTAGCATCACTAAAACTTATTGAATCGTCACCACAACCTGTCGTTGCAGTTCTCCAACCCGCTGTTGTAGAGTAGTTTGTACCACCATCTATACTATAGGTACGAGATGCTGTACCGGGATTGTAGACAGCCTTGAAGTTTTGACTGTCACCACTATTTATACGAAAAACACCTGAGACGCCTAAAGTGTTATTATAAAAGGCACTCATACCATTATTATTGCTCGAGCCACCTAAGGTTTGAAATATTTGCAAATTACTGCCATTTATTCCAAAACCATTCGCTATTGCTTGCAAACGTAAACGATTCGCTCGATCGCCAGCTGAAGCCTCATCAGCAGTTTGTGTGGAGCTAAATAATTCTCCGAGTTTAAATTGATTAGGGTCACCTTCAGGTTTACTTTGATCCCGTACAAAAGCATCAACCCATAGTGCAAGCTTTAAATTATAGGCATCTACACCTGTTTTTGTCCCAGTTTCATATAATGGTGCTTCAAGGTTTAGATATGTAACCGTTCCGTTTGTACCAGAAAAATCAGGAACATCTGTTGCTGTTGCAGCTTTGAGCACCCAAGGGTTATTTGCTGTTCCCCAGCTTGCAATCTTGGAACCAAATCGGTTATTTGAGTCATTATCATTTTTGGATAAAGCCAAACCATACAAGTATAGATCTGCTTTACCAACAGAGTGATCAGCTGTAGTCACTGACCCATCGTTGTTCGTATCTTGAACCATAGAGGTTAAACCACCTACTGGAACATAATGGATATAGCCGGTATCTTTACTTCTATCAGTTAGAGATGTTTCATTACCTGCTTTATCTCCACGCAAGACAAAAGAAAAGTCTGTAGGTAAAATTGCAACACCTTCACCAGTCGTTTGGCTTAAAGCATCGTCAGAAATTTCCTCCAGTGCAAAAGCATATTTACTTAAACACAGACCAATCAACGTTGCTAGCACAGTTCGTTTGAATGATACCGTATAAAGTGTAGTCATCTTGACCTTCCTATTCCACGATGCTCCGCATCATCATTATTTTTCTCAATTTTTTTGAGTGATTTAACTGCTATACAAAGAGTACTTTCGAGCTTCACTCGAGATAAAGGGCAAATTTCACCCAAGCAATCTCAGTTTTATTATGCCGAATAATTACACAAAAGCAAAACAAAGCTGTCAAATGTTACATATTTCCGATAGATGAAAATACAACTAAAATCAGCTCACTTATCAACATACTAATTTTTAAAAGTATTCCCTACAGGTCTCAGATTCTCACATAAAAAGTGCTGCTTATCGTGTTAAAACATGTCTGCTATTGATTAGATCGTATACTTAACAAATATCTCAATATCATTCCTATCAATCGTTAATATTCTTAGATGGGAAAACCATCATAATTTTATTATTAATTTTTATAATTGAGACACAAAACAACAAATAAAGTCATCATTGATAACAATAAATCGCCACTATCTTATTAAGTATTTTCTAACATCATTCAGAAATCTAAGAATAAAAAAAGCAGCATAAGCTGCTTAAATTTAAAATATTAAAAATCAACAGAACTTCAAGTTACCATAACAGTTTGGTGTAAAATATTGATTACCTAAAGTTAGACCGTTTACAGTCAAACCCAAATTAGATAATGCAAAGCCACCTGTTGCCCCCGTAGGTCCAATCTGAATACCTAATGCCTCATTACCACTAATCAATCCGGCTAAATCATTTGTTGATGGTGGGTTTTTTTCTAGGAAAGCATTTACTTGCTGAGCAATTTGTGGATGAACACATTGTTGTGGTACCGCAGTTGTACCTTCACACAAATTAACTGGATTTGTTGGAACAATAGTTCCCAAATCAACACCATCTTTAACACTCAACCACCAACCTGGTGAAGTAATATCATCTAAAGGTTGGCCTGGCCATAGAAGATTTTGTGACTGTAAACTTAGAGATGCTCCAGAATTAAGAGGTAAAGAGTGAATCAAGCCTAATGGTTGATTAACAGTAACACTCGCAGTAATATTTTTCACTTTTGTATACAAGTTTACGTAATAACTACTACCCGCAACAACACAACCAATACCACTACAACTATCAACTCTAGCTCTTATAGAAGCTTTAACATTTGTATTGTCATTTGCCTGATTTGGATCATTAACACCCCCTTGTGTACCTACTGCAGAGATATTATTTGGATTCAAATAGACAATATTACCACCAGCTCCATCAGAAATTGTTGTACTTCCAATCGTATATGTTGGTTTCACAGGGAAAGTACTACCATTAGAAGACAGACCATAACTATTACATTGACTACTTCCACCACCACAGTTACTGTTATTGAAATCACGTCCCAAAACTAAATCTGGTAGTTGCACCACAGGATTGAGAGATAGAACCGTAGGCATACGATTACCTTTAATCGTAAATCCAGGAATTTCAAAACCAACATTTTTAAATCCTGGTACCCAAAATCCACCTTGATCTAAAGTGAATTTAGCAACCGTACCTAAAGGGGCATTTAATGAACCTGAAATTCTGTTATAAGGATGATCAGAAGCATCAAAATAACTTGGCGCAGTCTCAATTACACCTTTAATTTTACCAGAACTATCCGAGCGGACAGGTATATAACCAGATAAAGCATTAATACCATTTGGAACAGCAGAGTTTTCTGTTCCAATCGTTAATAATCCTTGTGCTTTTTCTGAACTGACACGAAAACCAACCATTTCTCGCGTAGCTGCAGAACCGGGATTTTTAATTGCAAACTCAATAAAAGGATTCGTTAATTTCGCAGAGCTTCCAACACGATTTGTACGGTTTTGATCACTGCCAGCATCTGTTGCTGGATTACCCGTAATGCCAGGGTTACCACTCAAACTCACATTATCTAAATCAATATCACAACCAGGCCCATTACGACCACCACAACCTAATTGTAATTTCTTAATATTCACATTAAGTTCTAGCTCAGCTTCCATGCCTAACTTATAAAACCCGACCGTTTGATCACCACCAGATCTAGCTCTTTCCAAGTTCGCAGCATCAGTAGGAGCAATATATGACAAACTCATTAATGCTTGACCAGTTGTAGCCGACATTTCAGTATCAGTTAAGCTTGTTAAAGTAGAAGTAGCATTAGTAGTATTCAAGCACAATCCGCCCAAAGCCAACAATGCCAAATGAAGAGACTTAAACTGTCGCATGAAACCGACCTCCATGTTCTAAACATCCGTATTTTTTTTATAGGTGTTATGCCAAACCACAACTCGGCTTTTAAATGAGCTTATAGTGATTCTGTACAAAAACAAACCAAATTATGTTCATTCTATCTTATTTTTATCAAAATACTAGCTTCATTCATCTGAACTATTTTTAACGATAAAGTATTTTGTAAGAAATGATATGTAGAAAAAAGCCCATCATGTTATAGATGGGCTAATTATTAGGTCTTAGGTAAAGTCACACCTGTCTGCCCTTGATATTTACCACCACGATCTTTATATGATGTTTCACATACTTCATCGCTTTCAAAGAAAAGCATTTGTGCGACACCCTCACCCGCATAGATACGCGCAGGTAAGTTTGTAGTATTGGAAAATTCTAAAGTAACGTGACCTTCCCACTCAGGCTCTAACGGCGTCACATTTACAATAATACCGCAACGCGCATAAGTCGACTTACCCAAACAAACAGTAAGTACATTTCGAGGAATACGGAAATATTCGATGGTACGCGCTAAGGCAAATGAGTTTGGTGGGATGATACAAACGTCTGATTCAATGTCAATAAAGCTTTTATCGTCAAAGTTTTTAGGATCAACAATCGCTGAATGAACGTTGGTAAATACTTTGAATTCACGTGCGCATCGAACATCATAGCCATAGCTCGACACCCCATAAGAAATCAACTTTTCGCCATTTTCACCATAACGAACTTGATTCTCTGCATAAGGTTCAATCATGCCGTGTTTTTCGCTCATTTCACGAATCCAACGATCAGATTTTATTGCCATGACTTTTTTCCAAAATCTAAATTAATGATTGGCAGGTACTTTAACGTAAATCATCATTAATGAAAATAAGACTGCTATCCTGATAGGCAGAATAGCAGAGATACTTTATAAATTGATTAATGCAGAATAGCTGATCGGGATTGAAAAACTAATAAGCACGACGGATGCTGTGCGTTGTAATTTTGATTGTGAAAGCCATTTAACCTTATTGGTCGCCAACATTGCTCCAACAGATATCCAAAACAGAGCGATCGGCAAAATCAAACCAACAAAAACACTCATATGTACTAAGTAAATGTCTTGGTTCTTCCATGCAACTGCTGGAAAAATTGCAGAGGCAAACAACAAAGCTTTAGGATTTAAAAGCGTAGCAAACAATAATTCACGTGGGCGAATAGTTGGTTGATTTAATGCCACTTGTTGATTCGCTGTACGCCAAAGCTTAATCGCCAAATACAAAATATAGCCAGCGCTCATTAATTTTAAAAAGGTGGGAAGTAATGGTAAAGCTGTTGATACTTTGCCAATCAACATCCCCCAAGCTGTTATAGCAACGATATAACCCAATGCTTCAGCTGGAATAAGTAAAAGTGATTTGCGTACACCAACCTGAACACCAGATGATGCCAATAATGTGTTGGTTGGGCCAGGAGTAAATAATATGGTTATAACTAAACCAATGAAAAACCATGAAATCATTGAATGACCTCACTAAAGGATTCTCTGAGATTAATTCAATTACAATTTTATAGCAAAAAAATAACTGTAAGCACTTATAACGTTAATTTCACTACAATTATTTAACTATTTATTTTATTTCATCTTTATAAATTTCAAGTAGCTCACTACTGAACAGTCACCTAGATATCTATGTATATTTAAAGTACGATTACCGTGAATTTTTGAATAACATCTTACTGATTAGATTAAGATTTAGCATGAAATTTAAGCTAAGCCTAAGCAAAAAGTGGTATTTTATAATCAGTTGATCACACTATTTTCATTCTTCTACTCGCCAATATTTTATGCCTAAGCAATTTTTTCATAAGTGGCTTCCTTCATCAGAGAAAGTTGCTCAACTCAAGTTTATGCGCATTTTTGGGCAAAGTACCTTAAATCCTTTACTTTGGTATGTGAATCGTCACTCTATCGCCAAAGCGATGTTTATTGGTACCTTTTGGGGCATATTACCTGTACCTTTCCATAGTTTATTTATTATTCTGACAATCCTCTGGTTTGAGGTTAATTTGCCAATTGGGCTGTGTATGGCATGGCTGACAAATCCTCTCACTGTAGTTCCTATACTTTATTTAGGCTTTTGGTTTGGTACTAAGATTTATCATGTCAATATGATTGATCAAGAGATGCTATTGGGTGTGCTACATCAAATCATCAATTGGTTGAAGAACTTTGGACATGGACATATAGACTTGAGTCTGGCAAAAATCTTAATTTCAGGTTTAGTCATAGAAGCCATTCTGTTTGCTTTATTGTTTTATTGTGCAACTCACCTCTTATGGCGCTGGTTTGTTATTAAAAACTGGAAAAATAGAATTCAAAATAATCAAGAAGAAATCATGTAGCTGATTTCTTCTAGGTCTTTAGTTTTTATCCAATTGTTGTTTCATGTATTGTTCAACCACATCAAGTACATAGTCCTGACATACCTCACCCGTAGCAGGGTTATATGCACCATTATTGGTAATATTATTAGATAAAATTCTTATACCTAAAAATGGAACATTAAACTGTTGTGCAATCTGTGCGACGGAAGCTGCCTCCATCTCCTCTACAGAAGTTTGATAATTAGTATGGAAAAGCTGGATACGATCCAGCTCATTATTCCAAACATCTGCTGAACCAATCGTTCCCTTAACCACATTCCGTTTGCTATAAGAAGTTTTTGCTTTATGTGCAGCGATCAGTAACTGTTGATCACCTTCAAATTTGCGTATCGCAATCGGTTCAGGGTCAGACTCATCTTCTGGTAACACATCAAATGCCTCTGTCCATGCCAATGAGTTTGAACCGCCCCCTATCGGTAATCTTGGTGTTCTAAACGCACCAATATTTGTCGTGTATTTGCCTAATACAATATCAAACACGTTTAAAGCAGGATCATGCCCGCCTGATGTACCTTGATTAATAATTGCAATGGGTTGATATCGCTCAATTGCAAGTGCTGTAGCTGCGGCAGAATTACTCATGCCCATACGTGTTTTGGACACGATCACTGGATAACCTTTATAAGTTCCTTTCCAAAACTTCCATCCACCCACTGTTTCAACACTAACATTATCTAATTTTGATGCCATACGTTCAGATTCGACAGGTAAAGCACCTTGGATCACGATGGGTTGTAATTTAACTTCTGATTGCTCAGTCTCTTTTGGAGAATCTTCACCATTACAAGCACTCAGTAAAAATGCACTACACAATCCCAGAATACTTACAGCTCTTTTGATGGACTTCATATCATCACTCGAAAATAAAATAGTGATGAAGCAACCCTCATGCCATATTTTACCAAACGATATATTTACAACACTAAACAAAGAAAAGCCCAACGAAATGTTGGGCCGAACTTAAAAATAACCATCAATTAGAAAATGCGCTTGTCATCGCTCTGACGTTTTGGAAGTTTTTCCATCTGTTTTAAGACACTTTCCGCAATATTGATATAGCTTTCAGAAGCGACATCTTGTGCGATGACACTTGGTTTACCATTATCGGCATTCTCTCGGATTTTTGCATCTAAAGGTAAACGACCTAGTAAAGGTATGTCATATTGTTCAGAAAGCTGATCACCACCACCTATACCAAATATTTGCTCTTCATGTCCACAGTTAGAACAAACATGTGTTGACATATTCTCAATCACACCGAGTACAGGAATATTCACTTTATTAAATAATTCAATCCCTTTTACAGCATCCATTAAGGCAACATTTTGAGGTGTAGTAACAATTACCGCACCAGTCACTGGGATACGCTGTGCAAGCGTTAATTGAATATCGCCAGTACCTGGTGGCATGTCGATAACCAATATATCCAAATCTGGCCACAGAGTTTGATTAAATAACTGCATCAATGCGCCAGTGGCTTTAGGGCCACGCCATGCTACAGGAGTGTTATGCGCACCAATCAAATGACCGATTGAAATCACGGCCATACCATAAGCATCTAAAGGAACAAAATGTTCGTTTTCAATCTGTGGTGTGCGACCAGCATTGCCCAACATAGTTGGAATACTTGGACCATAAATATCTGCATCCAACACCCCAACTTTTAAACCGAGTTTTTGCAATGCGAGCGCAAGATTCACAGTTGTGGTTGATTTACCTACACCACCTTTACCCGACGAAACCAAGATTACGTTTTGAATACGTGGATGTGGAGCAACATCTCGTTGTTGTGGCGCAGCTTTTTCAATCGGAGGATTATTTGGGTCTGCTTCAGCTTTCGGAGATGCATCCATGACTGGAGGAAGGTTGGTGTTTTGTGCTTTTGGTTTAGATGAACAACTATGTCCCGCTTCGCCATGGGCAGCGTGTTTCTGCTGAATAATATGCAGATTGAGTTCTTGGATACCACACTTTTCTAAGGCATCTGCAAGCTCATCGTGAATCTGTTGTAAATGGTCTTTTTCTTCAGGAAATGTATTAATCGTGAGCTGTAGAATACGACCTTGAACATTAACTTGGCTGATACGATCTTTCAAGGCATTTTCAGAGTTTGGAAGAATATAATTTTGAAGGACTGTTTGGATTTCATCTTCCTTCACTTCTTGCGCAGGCGAAAAAACGGATTTTAAGGAAGAAAGCCACGACATTTTGTACTCCAAAAACTGATCATACTCACTGAATGTGGTTAGTTTAGCAGTATTGAAGATTCGACGCTCATATCAAAGACCGTAATTGCTCAATTTTATGTCGCAATTTATCTTTGTCTATCAGCGTCGATTGTTAAAGCTTTATCGTGTTTAGCCTTTGAATTTATTGATCGTATCAGTGGCAGCTTTCTTTAAATCATCTAACTTGCTGCTAGCTTGAGCTTTCAGATCATCAAATTTTGCAGCTGCCTCCTCTTTTAACTCAACTGCTTTGGCTTTTGCATCTTCTAATTTATGCGTTGCCTCTTCTTTTAAATGATCTAATTTCTCTTTGGCAGCATGTTGAGTATCCGCCAGTTTTTCTTTTAACTCATCTGCTTTAGCTGATAATGCAGCTTTACTTTCACCGTATTGATCGCTTGCATTGGTCTTTAAATCATCTAAAGCTTGCTCGCCTTTTTGCTTCAACTCATTGGCTTTATCTTTAGCTTGCTGTAAATCAGCTTTAGTTTGATCAATATCTTTCGCTGCGAAGTTTTTTACATCCTCCACAGTTTCCTGACCTTTTTGTTTGATATCACGTCCAAGCTCGCTGACTTTATCTTTAGCCTGCTGAAAGTCTGCTTTGGTTTGCTCTAAATCTTTTGCTGCGAACTGTTTTAACTGATCAATTTTGTCATTGCTCATGTCTTGTTCCTCTTGTTATTTCGTAAAAGCTGTCGTTGATTTCTATTACAGTTATACAAGATTCTGCCTACACTTATCGTGTTTGCTGCAAATTGAAACAAATGGGATACAGGATGATTCAAATTTATTGCTGATTAATAACCATTTGAATTTTCATATATAAAAATCATATAAATGCATAACACAACTAAATTACTTGATACGAGCAGACTGCTGAATCTCATACAATACATGCCAACTTAATGGATGATCTTTAGCTAGAGCAGGATGTTGAAATTCTGCTAATTTCCTCATCCCTAAGCTTTGCATAAGCGCTTGTGATCGCAGATTTTCTAAAGTGGTAAAAGACACAACAGTTTCAAGCTGCAAATGATTAAAAGCAAAATCTAAGGCTGCATTTGCTGCTTCTTTTGCATAACCTTTGCCCCAAAATGGTTGATCTAAGCGCCAGCCAATTTCAACACAGGGCGAAAATGAAAACTGTGTGGGTTGATCATGTAATCCTACCAAGCCTATCAATTGTTGAGTCTGTTTTAATTCTACTGCCCAAAAACCCCAACCCTGTTTTTCAATAATTGCCTTTAATTTATCTATATATACATCGCTTTCAGCGCGCGTTAAAACTTTTGGAAAATACCGCATAACCTCTGGATTAGCACTCATCTCTGCAAAAGGTAAATAATCGGTGTCTCGCCATTGGCGTAAAATCAGTCTTGATGTTTCGATCATTTTTAGAACCATTAAATTTGTATTAAAAACTATTCACAATATAGGGAATTAGATCAGATATACTTTTGCGCTATCGTGAAATTAACCTGACTTATAAAGCTTTATATATGAATGAAAATGAACTTTTAGAAATTCAAAATGAACTGCAAGCTCAACAAAAGCGCCTGAACTATATCCTTTCGAGTAAAAGAAGAATCCAAAGCATGATTGATTCTTTTGAAGGTGATTTGGCAGAACAATTACTTCCTGTCATTCATAATGAAAGCAACGATTATGGTGGAATCGCAACAAGTTTGGCACTTTCAATTTGTTGGAAATTTTCAAAAGTTGAATTTCCAAAGACCGTTCATTGGTGTGATAGTTTAGAAATTAATAGTCTTTCAATTAAAGATGAATTTACTTTTATTATTCAGGCACAAGCTTGGTTAGGTTTATCGGCAAATGCTGATAGTGCTCTTTGGCAAACGCCGATGTTTGCTGAGATTACGCTCGATCCGAAAACAGATGGCCTAAAGAGCTATCACATTCATTTCTTATCTAAAGGGAAAATCATCTCTTTAAGAAAGAATTCTAAGCAAAGTGTCACCGTTAAGCAGATGCAAAGTATGTAATCCTTTAGGGTTGCATACTTTTTAATCAAATAGGTTCATATTCTTCTTTTGATTTACTTTATTCATTACAAAATAACAACTGTTCGCCCCCATACAACCCAAAGCCAAAATCGGCAGCATCATGAAATACATCACAACACCAATTTTTAAAGTTGAAAAATCAATGTGGTTCACTTGATCTTCGAACAGAATCGTTAAGACAAGTAAAGCCCAAGCAACTAAGATCACAAAACTTATTTTTAAAAACTGGTATGAATCAAAAATCTGAGTGGGCAGTTTCAATACTGCAAAAACAATCAGATAAAAGATAAAAGCCAAAACGATGAGGATTGGGGTCAAATACATCATAACTTCCATGCCATCACTGACTACATGAAGCAGATGATTCTGTCGATAATTTAAGAACAAACAAAATGGAATCACAAAACTAAAAACAGAAACTAAACTGGCTGAGACTGATGAAAAAACTAATGACCAAGACCTCATTTTTATTTTCCTCTCTTTGATATTGTGATTATTCTCGATCAAACAGATGTACTTTGATTGAAGACAAAGTGAAGCTTGTATGAAGTTTCAAAATAAGATTCCCTTCAGGCTAAAAAGATTTCACCGATTCCCTTGTGCAAGTCGCTCTTAAGTCATGTAAAATCATCCACCTTGTAAATACGAATGAGAGAACAATATCCGTGCGTAAAATTTTAGTCACCAATGCCCTTCCTTATGCCAATGGTCCTATCCATATGGGTCACTTACTCGGTTATATCCAAGCAGATATTTGGGTTCGTGCGATGCGTGCAATGGGTCATGACGTGACTTACGTATGTGCGGATGATGCTCATGGCACAGCGATCATGTTACGTGCTGAAGCGAATGGCATTAGCCCTGAAGCGCAAATTGCCAATGTTCAAAAAGAACACATTCGTGATTTTGATGGTTTTGGTGTGCATTTCGATCATTATGATTCAACTCATAGCGATGCAAACAAAGCTCGTGCATCTGAGATTTATATTAAAAACCGTGAAGCAGGCAATATCGCTGTTCGCCCTGTCACACAATTATTTGATCCTGAAAAAGGCATGTTCTTGTCTGATCGTTTCATTAAAGGCACGTGCCCGAAATGTAAAGCTGAAGATCAATACGGCGACTCATGTGAAGTCTGCGGTACAACCTATAACGCGACCGAGTTATTAAACCCACGCTCAACATTGAGTGGTGCAACGCCAGTTGAGAAATCATCAGATCACTATTTCTTTAAACTACCGAATTTCTCAGAATACTTACAGAAATGGACGCGTGACCAAGGTCGTTTACCATTGTCTATTGCCAACAAGCTAGATGAATGGTTTGAATCAGGTTTATCAGATTGGGATATTTCGCGTGATGCGCCTTATTTCGGTTTTGAAATTCCAGATGCTCCAAACAAATATTTCTATGTTTGGGTAGACGCTCCAATTGGTTATATGTCGAGTTTTGAAAACTATATCAAAACTAAACGTCCTGATCTAAGCTTTGATGATTTCTGGAAAAAAGACAGCGACAAAGAAGTTTATCACTTCATTGGTAAAGACATTGTTTACTTCCATGCACTGTTCTGGCCTGCAATGCTTGAAGGTGCGAACTACCGCACGCCATCTGGTTTATTCGTAAATGGTTTCTTGACGGTGAACGGTCAGAAGATGTCAAAATCTCGCGGCACATTCATCAAAGCTGAAACTTATTTACAGCACTTGAACCCAGAATATTTACGTTATTACTTTGCGTCTAAGCTTTCTGACAAAGTTGAAGATTCGGATTTGAATTTGGATGACTTCGTTCAGAAAGTGAATTCTGACCTTGTCGGTAAAGTGGTAAATATTGCCAGCCGTTGTGCAAAATTCATTAACAGCAATTTCAATAATACGCTTTCAAACACATGCGCTGAACCTGAATTGGTTCAAAGCTTTATTGATGCGGGCGATTCAATTGCTCAAGCCTATGAAGCACGTGAATTCTCTGCTGCTATTCGTGAAATCATGGCTCTTGCGGACAAAGCGAATCAATATATTGATGAGAAAAAACCGTGGGCACTTGCCAAGCAAGAAGGTCAAGAACAACAAGTTCATGATGTTTGCTCAGTCGGTATTAACTTATTCCGTCAGCTTGCAATTTACTTAGCTCCAGTGCTTCCAACACTTGCGGCTCAAGTTCAGTCTTTCTTACAACTTGAAAGCTTTGACTTTGCATCACGTCAGCAAATCCTCGTTGCACACGAAATTGCTCAATTCCAACCGCTTATGCAGCGTGTTGATCCTAAAGCAGTTGCTGCAATGGTTAATGCATCGAAAGACTCTTTAGCTGCTGCGGCAGAAGCGCCAAAAGTGGAAAAGAAAAAAGAGAAGAAAGCCGAGAAGAAGCCTGAACCTAAAGTGGGTGAAGCTGAAATCATTGGCATTGAAGACTTTATGAAAGTTGATCTTCGTGTAGCTGAAGTTTTAGAAGCTTCAACTGTCGAGGGTTCTGATAAATTACTTCAACTCACTTTAAATGTTGGTGAAGCTGAACCACGCAATGTGTTTAGTGGTATTCGTGAGTTCTATCAGCCCGAAGACTTAAAAGGCAAATTGGTGGTGATGGTCGCGAACCTTGCACCACGTAAGATGCGTTTTGGTATTTCTAATGGTATGGTACTTGCAGCAGGTAATGGTGAAGGTGTTTGGGTGATCTCACCTGAATCTGGCGCTAAAGCTGGTGATAAAGTGTCTTAATTTAATTCAATAAAGAACAGGCTTCTTTTGAAGCCTGTTTTTATATATTTTATATATTATGATTATTTAAGGCTTTATCAATATGCCAACATAGTCTCTCAAACGAATGATTATCTAAAGCTCTTTGTCCTGTTAACATCGAACTAAAAAAAACTGGTATTTCTCTACACTCTTCCAATCTAATTAAGTGATAACCATTTTCATTATCAAAACTAATGCTATTTTTATATATTTCTTCTTTAAAAATTTTAGAGGCATATGCATTTGCAACAACTATTAATTTTGGTTTTATTAAATCAATCAATATCTTAAACAGTTTTATTTGTTCTTTTGCAAATGAGTTTAATATCTTTTGATCATCTTTTTCATAAATTAAATCCTTAAATTTAGCTTGAGATGTTATTCTTATCAAAAATAAATCTAGATGTTCCCATTCTAATAACTCATTATGTTTTCGATTACGTTTTAAATATTCCACAATATCTTGAAATTTTTGAAAATATGAATATTTCGTTTTTAAGGTTATTTTATCAATTTTTTTTAAAGAATTATCAAATTCTATGATCTGCTTTATATTATCATCATCTATTTTTCTCCAGTCATTAAATAGTGGAATCAATTGACTAGCATTTAATTTTAAAAATGACTCATTGTAAGAAGGATTTAAACCAACAAATAAAATTGTATTCTTTTTCACTCCTAAATTTGAAGTATAAAAAAGTGGGCAACGTATAGTTAAATCATCACCTCCATCTTCATTTAGCTGAGCCCAAAGCTTCAATATCTCTTTATTAATACTATTAGTCACATCCAGCCTCAATAAATAAAAGCACAAAATTTCAAAAAATTATAATTTACATTAAATCTATAAGTTTTATACAAAAATATTCCCTACAAAGCCCACTGTACTATATAAAATATTGAAGCTATATAAAACTGATGAAAAAATCTTACTCTCATGCTAAAAAATAGATAATTCAACCAAATTCGAGAATATTTATAAATGAAAAA
>Ga0209727_1001905_pt1 | contig 15968 bp, 13 predicted proteins | sample RifGroC1_FD_183995 | JGI IMG/M metagenome (GOLD analysis project Ga0209727, IMG submission 183995) | Groundwater microbial communities from Rifle, Colorado, USA - Groundwater C1 (SPAdes) (version 2) | ecosystem: Environmental > Aquatic > Deep subsurface > Groundwater | place: Rifle, Colorado...
CCGACGGTCGGGTTGAAGCCCTCGGGAATGCTGGTCAGGCTACTGAGATAGAGATAGCCGCCGACGGTCGGGTTGAAGCCCTCGGGAATGCTGGTCAGGCTACTGAGATAGAGATAGCCGCCGACGGTCGGGTTGAAGCCCTCGGGAATGCTGGTCAGGCTACTGAGATAGAGATAGCCGCCGACGGTCGGGTTGAAGCCCTCGGGAATGCTGGTCAGGCTACTGAGATAGAGATAGCCGCCGACGGTCGGGTTGAAGCCCTCGGGAATGCTGGTCAGGCTACTGAGATAGAGATAGCCGCCGACGGTCGGGTTGAAGCCCTCGGGAATGCTGGTCAGGCTACTGAGATAGAGATAGCCGCCGACGGGTTCTTTCCCGCTGAATTGATCTTTTGATAAGCCATATTTTTTGCAAAATTCCAATGAAATTTTGTTCATCTTTCTGCTCCAATTCTAAATTTTCAAAATTTTGATAGGTAATCTACGACTACTATCAGTAGTCTCGCCTCAATTAATGAACAACAACCCGCAGTTTCTTATCCGGCTCGGAAACATGCAGACATATCACTTGGCAATCCATCTCCGGCAAGGTGGTGAGAGATTCCTTCCCATCGACGAAAACGACAGGTCTGAAATTGTAGTAGTTGCCAACTGTCCTGATGATATCCAAACCGGCATGAATCCTCTTCGCATGGTTGAGGGCATTGTAAGGAACGCCGTCTACCTCGGCTTCGCAGATTTCCTCGATCCCGCCGTTGATCTGATCACGGAATAACCGGAACTTGACGATGCGGAATTTGCTGTTGATGTGATCCTCCAGTATGGAGGCTTTCTTCCTGATGAAAGTCTCGATGAGATTGAGGTGCTTCGCGGTTTCCTCGAATTGAGCAGCCAGGGTCTTCTGCTCTAAACTCAGTTCTGCGATGCGTTTGTCGGCGTCTTCCACTTGGGTGAACAGCGCCATAACCCTTTCTTTCTCAGCGATTGCGAATTCCAGGTCGCCCTTCTCTTTCCCCAAAGTCTCAAGAAGTCCTGCGTTTCCTTTCTGCAGGGTAGCCAGCTCATCATTGAATGCCTGGATCTGGCTCTTTAGTGCCTCTATTTCCGGAGTGGTGTTGTTGTTCTCGGCGAGGGCGGCTATTTCTTTTTCGAGCGCAGATATAGATTCCCTGACTTTGGCGAGGTCTTGCTCGAAGGCAGGAACCTTCTCATCAAGTTCTTTGATCTCAGTCTCGTACTTGGCAATCAAGTTCTTGGTCGCGGTTCCGGTCTGGACAATCGTTTCAAGTTTCTTCGATTTTTCCAGGTTGAAAGCCGTTTTCGCCTCTTCCAATTGGTCGACCGGCAGGGTTTGAGAGCAGTACGGGCAATGGTGCCCGGTGAATTCGAGAGCGTCCACAGCTTCATATTCATCGCGAAGCTGCTGGGTTTTCTTCTCGGCGGATCCCTTGTCTCCCTCAGCGATCTGTCGGTTGGTCTTCGCGTTGTTGAGGTGCGTCAGAAGGAGGGATTCTTGTTTCCTGAATTCGGTTATCCCCCTCTGTTTCCCGGTGATCAAGAGCGTGTTGTTCTGCACCACTTTTGATTGGAGATTGGCGAGTTTGAGCTCTGCGTCACCGATGCTGTTCTGGATAATCTGTATGCCGCCGCCGGTCTCTCCTCGGGCGATCTCCTGGTTTTTGGCGTCGAGCCGTGATCGCAGGGCCTCAAGGTTTGTGGCGATGGTCTCCTTGAGCGAGAGGTCGACGTCTGCAGGTTTCCCCCGCAGTACCTCGTCAACCCGAGTAGGTATTCCCTGCAGGGTCTCGTTGATTTTTCCGCGTCGAGCCATGACGGTTTTCTTGAAGTCATCGGCTTTTTTCCCCGCGAGGATGATCGGCAGCTCTGCGAGTTCGGGGTTCAGGCGGATGATATCCTCATCGGAAACTCCCCCGCAGATATCGAAAACGATGTTCCTTCTATCGGCCATCTTGAGGGACTTATCTTCGTTAAAGAAAACCGGGTTCGTGAGGAGCTTGAACACACGCTCCGTGGTGGAAATCTCGCCCACTTTGGCCTTGTACTCGGTTGCCGATACCGGCACCGAATCGACGAAATACTGAGTCTCGTGACCGGTCATTTCTTTCAGCGCCGAACCACGCTTCTTGGTGTATTTCTCGACCAGTATTTTCTTGAGGGTGGTAGTCCCACCCGACATACCGTTGGTGAAGGTGGCCTCAACTTCACATTCGATGGGTGTCAACTCTGAGCCTACCATGCCGGTCGGCTTGATGTTGAATTCGCCCTGGCCAAGGCTGTCTTTATCGAACAGAAGATAGGAGACCCCATCGTAGATAGTGGTCTTGCCGGTGCCGTTGTCGCCGAAGACGGTCGCGTTCTGACCGTTCGGGCTGAAGGTAAATGACTTGAAGCCCTTGAAGTTTCTGAATTGTATGGAAAGCAGTTCCATGGTATGAAGTTCTCCGTTTGGTTAAATGTTTCCCTATGCTATGAGCCCCCGGTGACCGTTGTTCCCCGGGGGCTTTTCTTTTCCCTTGGTGCTCTCAGCAGAGAATTGTGATCTGATCTCGCTTGCCGATGCTTTTCAAGCCGTTATCCAGAAACGCCTTGATGTTCTTCATGGCTTCAATCCGCCACGCCCCGCCGTCTGCCTCGAACAGAGCACATTGATGATCAGCGTTGAGGCGCAGGACAAAGTTTGAGTAAGGCTGCGGCACCTCGATAAAAGTCCGATAAGGTGCAAGTCTTACCGGATTCGGAACGCTCACGTTTTCCACCTTGGCGAGCCCTGCTTTTGCTTCTACCCGTTGAGTCATACCATCGTCCTTGGTGCCAACTTCGGTAACTCTGGTCATGTTGCCAACCAGTTTAAGGATGGCGGCTGTTGTCTCGTCCTGGACAAACTGCGCTTGCAGGTTGATGATAAAATCATCTACTTTGTAAAACCGGCCAAAGCTAAACTCACCGGCAATGGCCGTTGACTTGACGAACAGTTCACGGCGGCGAAAATCGTCGTTGATGGCCCCGTAAAGGCAAACCTCAGCGCATCCGGAAACATGAAGGACGTGCTGACCGGGCTCCATTTCATCCCCACAGAAGTCGACGACTGCCGAGAGCGATGAAACATTGAAAGAGGTCGCTTGTGGTGGCGTGAGCATGATCAGGTTTTTGTTGCTGTAGAGCCGGTCCTGGAAGACAGTGATCTGCTGGCCGGAAAGTTGTTCGATTTTTTCAAGAAAACTTTTGTCTATCATCGGTTATCTCCTTTAAGGTTGAATCTTTTTTCAATTAACGTATAGCGACCACTTTCTGACCGTGCTCAACCTGCGGCTCCGGTTGCTGGCCCATGCTCTGTACCGACTTGTCGAAAAGAGTCGCCTGTTGAGGCACATGCTCGATAGCTGCGATTTCACCAGACTCACGATCAAACCCCATAGACACCTGAGATTCAAGCGGCCGAGTGGCGCCGAGCTTGGTGGTTACTTTGGTGTCGAGTTTACAGAGGCCGCGGTCGTTCTTGTTTGGGGTGAAGGTCAACTCAATAACGAGCTTTCTCTTCGTGGTGGCATCCGTGTTCGGATCGCAGGTGTTTTTAATAACCTCAATCATTGCATCGTCAAATTTTTCTGACAATGCGCCATTACCAATGCTCTCAAGACTTATGTCTACAGACATTTTTCCTCCAGTTGTGAAATCCTCGATTTCGATACGGGCTTGACTTCCTCGGTTCTTCTTTCAGCTCTTCGAGGTCAAGAGCCCGCTTCCTGTTGTACCTCTTCTTCGCCATACGCTCCATCCTCCATGACGTGTTTGTGTATCATCACATCTGTCTGTTTGGGCAGTATCTGCTTTGCCGTCCAGTACCCGGCAAACGATGCGAAGCCAAGAGCGTAGAGAAGAAACATGAAAAAGAAAAACTGTTTCCACGTCATTATTCCAGCTACCTCTGCCATTTCCTGAATTCCTCCTCCATGAACATTAGGGCAATGCCCTTTTTGACCTGACCGGTTGTGAACCGATAGAGCCTCCACCCGAGTTGCGCCAGGAGCGCATACTTGATACAATCACCCTCGAACCCTGTGATCGACGTATGCCGCCCACCTTTGTAGATTCCGCCCTCAACCTCCATGGCAACGAGATGATCCGGCCAGGCAAAATCGAGTCGGAATTTCCGTTCAGGGTGAAACATAAACTCACGTTTCGGCATCGGATGCTTAAACGCCCTGCAGGCAAGATAGAAAATCTCTTCAGCTTCATTCTGTTCCTTCGGCTTTTTCAACTCCCCCTCCTTTCAGGTTGAAAAAGTAGTTTGGTTCCAAGTTGAATTCGTCGCACATCTGGACGATAGACGGGATGGTCGGGATAATGGTGCCGTTCTCCCATCCATTGACCACATAGTTTGGTCTACCACCAAGTCGCTTGCCGAATCCGTAGACCGTCAGTTTATGCTTCTTACGGATTTTGCGTATTTTTTCCGGGCTAAATGTCGCCTTCATGCCTAACCTCCAATGTAGTGATTTGATACTAGGTATAGGTAATGTTTAACATGCAATCAACTTCTATGCAATAGTAATTCTACAGTATTACTATATTGCAGTATTGCATTGTTGACAGCAGATAGCAAGAACGAGGGAAATGCAGTGAGATAAACGACAAAAAAAAATCCCCGGAAAGGTGGTCAGGCCTTCCGGGGATTCATGGGGGTGGAGAACTGCATGCCGGCCGTAACGGGTCGGATGTTCTTATTATATCTTGAGCAGAGGTAAAGTCAAGTCGTCATCCTTCTCTCATGATTTTGGCCAGGTCCAGGTCACGGTCACCAACCTGTTCGGCCCACAGGCTATCAAGCATCTCAGCTGCCGCAAGATCAAAGTTGCCAGCCTCGATGGCTGCCCACATGTCGGTAAAGCCGTATAAGCCTTTAACGCCGAGGTTATAAGCCATATTGACCAATACCAATCGCCTAGCAGGCGATAGTCGCTTAATCCGTTCGGCGATCTCCTTTTGGATGGCTGCGAGCCTCATCCGCACTACCACCTCGCTCTCTTCTCTGGATATCCAGGTGAGGCCGTGGCCGAACGTCCATACCTTTTTTGTGTCCTGGTAGGGCTTGGGCCTAAACCCCTCATCATCGACGATGGACTCCACCACCTGGTCCATGAAAGTATTATTGGTTCCCCGCAGGATTTCTATTGCCTTATTGACCGTCTGAGACATTGGTTTTATTCCCCCTTTTTTCTAAAAGCAGTTGATTGAGCCACATCGTGTGGCGATCCTCCATTACTTTTGCCAGGTCGGCGATACGTGAATTGGTGGCATCGTTGCCGTCCTGGATCATTTTCTTTATCTCGTCGAACTCCCTGGTCCCTTGATTGAACTGCCGCTGAATAAGTGCGGAGAAGTGCTCTTGGCGTTCCAGGCAATCTTCCAGGTTGATACAGCCAGCGATGGTCGTTTTCATCGTTGACTGTTCTGCGGTTATGGCCAACTGGCCATCCTTCAGTTTGCCAACGTCCTTTTCAACCGTGGCAAAACGTTGCTCGTATTTCCCAATCGTCCTGCCGATACGCATAGATGAAGCAATCCATCCGATCAAAGCTGAAAGGCCTATCCCGCCAACCCATTTCGCCAAAATTTGTTCGTCAACCGGCATATAGAGCCTCAGTTATTTGATGTTCCCACCTTAGCAATGCCATGACGAAGACCCAACAAACCAAGGCCATTACCGAAAAAAAGGCACCCTGATTCCCAAAGGGATTGCGCCCCATCGATGTCGACCGACGCCCCGCCGGTCTGCGCCTGCAGGTCGGGAAACATGAGAACGATCATCGCCACGGCCGCCATGATGATCTTGGCCAATCCAACCAGCATGAGAGCTGCAGCGGCAAAATATGCCTTTTTACCATCCATCTTCCCGGCCAGGAATTTCAGACCGAGTGCAACAAAAACTTTGTCCATGGGTCACCTCTTTAGAATTTTTCTGAACAACTTCCTTATTTTGTCGAAAGAGAGAGAGAGTTGTAAAACGGCACTTTTCTTTTCTCCCGGACCTTCGTCGAGCCGGTAATCGATCCTGTCCTCCGGCGGCCGCCCCATCAATCCTTTGAGTTTTCTCATCACCTGCACTTTTCCCCAAAAGAGCCAACCGACATTCCGAACCGCATCGTAATAGACCTGGGCAATCTCCTGATTGCCGGTGACTTTCAGTATTCAAAGTTTCAGTTCGATATCAGCCTCAAGGCGCGGAATCGTCTGCTCGTCATACCGCTCGTCATGCCTCGCACATCACCCTGAGATGTCATACCCGAAAGGATGATCCGGACTCAGGGAACAATAATCGACGGTCATCATAAGCCATCACCTATTCAAGTGCTGTGGCCGGGGGATATGCTATCTCCTGCATGGACGGGGAGAATAACCCTCCACCAACCTGGGCGCCCGCCCCGAAGTTGGCCTGCTTGAAACTGTCGCTTATCGAAAAATCACCATCGCCACCATTGAAAAACGAATACCCCTGGTTCTTGGCCATGCCGGCGAAGGCGCCGAACAGATCGTCGGCTATCAGCACTCCAGCCCCGGCAACTGCAAGGGTCTCACCAAAATCGAAGCCACGATGCCATATCTTGGTATACATCTCGGCGTCGGCGATCTCCACATCCTGGCTATTGGTCGAGCTGGGGCATGGGTCAAAGTTCTTGCCAGTCCTCATCAGGCTCAAGGCATTGTTCAGTGCCTCTGTCTGCTGCATCATGGGCAGTATCCAGGGCGCATTCATATCCTTGGCCATCTGTCGGACCTCGGAGTCCTTAACCTTTTTCGCCTTAAAGCACACCTGCCTGGTTTTCTCCCGCTCGATGTCGGCGAGTTCCTGGTCGCTGAGTTCAACCGTCTCACTCGTTGCTTTTATTCCATCAGGCCCGAAAGTTACCGTCCGTGTTCCACCTTGCCGAACGCCACATCCACCGAGAAACATCAACGATAAACCAGCAAGTAATGCCACCACATGAAATTCCCTCATTGTCTCCACTCCTCCCTTTGTTGTTTTACACCCCTTTTAAAAACAGTCCGAAAAAGACTGCTGATAGTTTCTAATCAATCAGGACGATGGCTTCAAAACTCTATCGGCCCTAACAATCCCGGCAGCGTCAAGACCAGGATTCCAGATTGCCACGCCTCTTGTTCCGAGCCGAGTGTTTGCCGTCGCAACCAGCGTTGACAGATCAACGGCTGCGTTATTAGTCCATTCGGTGATTACTTGGAATTTCGGCCCGAGCGGGGCTTTGACGGTGAGCGCCGGGTATGTGTCGCCAACTGTTACAATCAGGTCGTTGCGGAGGGGGCCATGATTGATCACCGGACACCCTAGCAGATCGGTTGTTGCTGAATATGTTGCAGGCAATAAAGCCCCAAATAGCCACGCCTGAGTTGCAGACCCCGCAGCATTAAAGTGCAAACCGTCACCACTGTCATATACAGTGGCCAAATCGTCTGTGCCTGGCGCTCTCATAACATTGTACAAATTAGCAACAGGTATCCCATTTGCCTCGCCGTATGCGTTGATCAGACCATTAACCCCTTCTAAGCACGCCTGCCTGGGAGCAGACCACAAAACTTCGTTACCAAATGGCGATAACTCGCACAACGACACTCCACGCCCCGCAGCGTTGGCAAGATCGACACATGCCGTGATATTGGCCATTGTGTACGCGGCAGATAAATCTGATCTTACATCATTTATTCCTATCAATATTATTATGTGATCTGCACCAGCGGTATCGGCGGCGAACCTTGCTAATAGCTGCGAGGACATATTTCCGCTCACGCCCTTATCGATAAAGGTGGAATTTTGGTGCAATAGACGCAGATACGGGATATACCCCGCTGTTAGACTATCCCCTATGCAGACGACATTCCCCAGCGACTGCGGATAACCGCCTTTTACGGATCGAGTGGCCCTTGTTTTGGATAATGCTGGAGGGCAATAGTCGCTTAAAGGGGCAACTCCTCTACACAGTTGGAGTTGTTTGATTTTTACCCCATCACCGATAGTTACAGAATTTTCTATACAAGGGTAGAAGTCGAATTGCACATCATCAATTCCAATTTGAAAAGTATTTTTGCTAATCTCTAGCACTGTGTCCACAGTTTCCGATAACCCTGTAACTCGGATCATATATGGATTTGATATTACTCCTGGGCCTGAAACAATTCGTCCTGTGCATCCTGTAGTCGCCCCGTCGTTCAGCGCGCCATTTAACATAGTGTTGCTGCTACTGGGCAGTTTTCGCAGTACTAACCGGACTGTATATGTCGTGGTATCTGCCTTGACTGGTGATGCTTTAATAGGTATTCCTGCAAACAGGGTGGTATCTATTTTTGTATACGTATAAAATCCCTCATCGTCTGGACCAGATACCGAAAACCGCAACGGGTTGGGCACTGCCGCAACGGTGGCGAAAATATTTTCATAATCGCTATACCCTTCCTCATTAGCGTAGTTCGTGCCGCTACCGTCAACCCGCTCAGTAATAATGGTAGTAGTCAGCGCTGTGATGTGATGCCCGTTGCCTGAAGCGTCCAGCTCTCTGGATTGGCCTACGTTGACACCTGGCCAATATGCCCACAGCACCCCGGCACGATGCACATAAATATCCCATCCGTCAAAATCAACACCAAATGTCAGTGTACCATTGACTGAGCAGGTTGGAGTATCTCCAGTTGCCGTAATCGTGTCGGTCGTGAGCAATCCGGCCACAGTCGCAGAGCCAGCACCAGCAAATCCAGCCCCTTTGACTTGCTGCACTGTGGGGTTCGCGTTGGCCGGAATCGACGAGCGCAGCACGGTTAATAAGCCGATATTACCAATCAGACCATTTCTGATATCCCAGTACTCAAGGATGCCTTCGCGGGGGATGGAAAAACGGGAGGGTCCGGTTTCATTTGTCCGAACCATGGAGCGCTTCGTTTGTCGAACGGCAGGGACTACCTTGTTCATACGAATTCACCGCGGAGGTTGTGTGCGGGTAGCGGCCGTAGAAACCGCTACCCGGCTTTCTATGAATCAGTTACCGTCAGTCCAGGTGCCAGCAACAGCCCGGCAATACCATCCATCTGCACTTTCAAACTGGCAAGTAAGAGCATCTCCTGAGAGTGAGCCATTTGTCGCTTTGTCTCCATCTGCCAAGGCTGTTCCATCGAGGTACATCCTGTCTGCCGCATTGACATCGACGTTTACCGCCACCGCCCCGATGGTAATCACCGTGAAATTCATTCCTGCGGCGATTGCGGGGGCAGTAATAGTTGCGGCCCCACTGACATAAATCGTGCCGCCGTATAACTCGTCTGCGGAGTCGGTGCCGATGGTATAATCAGCAGCTTTGCTGGCTACCGTGACTTTCGACCCGCCAACCTTGGAACCGGTGAGGGAACCGTCTGCCAGATCGTCGAGGTCGTTATCGTGGTTCTGTTTCAGCGCCAGTTGGTCAAAGACCTTATCAGCAGACCAGAGATAGGTAGCGTCACCGTCGCCTTTCGTGTCATCGATAGCGGTCAAATCAACTTTCAGTGCCAACTGATCGAATACCTTGTCGGCGCTCCAGAGATAGGTGAGATCCCCACTTCCCTTGGTGTCGTCAATGGCCGTCAGGTCGACCTTCAGAGCGAGTTGGTCGAATACTTTGTTAGCTGACCAAATAAAGGTTGCATCGCCATTTCCTTTGGTGTCATCGAGCGCGGTCAGGTCAATCTTGAGCGCCAGTTGGTCAAACGATTTATCAGCTGACCAGACGAACGTGGTGTGGCCGTTCCCTTTTGTGTCGTCAATTGCCGTGGCATTGAGTTTCAAGGCCAATTGGTCAAACGCTTTATCGGCACTCCAGATAAACGTGGTATCACCGTTTCCCTTTGTATCATCCAGTGCGGTAAGGTTGATTTTGAGGGCGAGTTGATCGAAAACCTTGTCGGCGCTCCACAGGTATTCGGTGTGGCCGTTTCCTTTAGCATCATCGATCACAGCAGCCCATCCGAAGGTGCCGACTCCGGTAGCCTGTAGGAGTTGGGTGTCGGCGGTCGGCAGGGCGTTGAGACCGCCTTTGTTCACGTCGATCAGACCGTTTGCATCAGCGTCTTGTTCGACTGCGTGAGATGTGGAAAATGAAAGACAGAACAGGATAGCCGATAATATGAGAATACGTTTCATAACAAGTTTTCCTCCTTCAGGAATTTATTACCAAGTGGCATCTACGCCATTCATCGTTACTTGCTCTCCGCCCATCGTAACAGCCTCGTCAGTCTGTGTTACTCCACCTGCGTAGGCTATGACGCTGCCTGATTTGATATTGCTGGCAAAGGCGTATCTTATCGTGAGATCATTTACGATAATTGAAAATTGAGTAGGACGGTCTGTGAGTGTTCCGGGAACCGGCTCCCATGAGGTTTCGCCCGGCGTTTGCGATATAAGCCATACCCTCCCGGAAAAACCTGTTTGGCCGCCAGCCTTGATCTTTATATCGGTGTCTCCGGTTGGGAAGAAACTGGCAGAGACCCTGCTTAAATTGTCCAGAATAGATTTCATATCGTTTTCTCCTATTGACTATTCGGAAACATCGACAACCGGATACTCTTCTTTTTCCATACTTTTATCCGATTCTTTAACATAAGAAAAGACTATTTCATTCATAGGCTCTTCCTATTCATTCTCGCCGACAACATATTTCGAATATCCAATCACTCTTCGTATCGGATGTTCCGTCTCTCCGGTGGCCGCATCGTAAACACCTGAGTAGGTACGCTGCAGCGGTTTCGTTGGGACTCCCGTCATGTATCCGAAGGTATGGACCAGACCGAGAAGCGATCGCTCGAGATATTCATCCTCAGATATCCGTTCCGTTCCGCCCTGCATGAATTTGAAGAAATCGCTGACGGTCTCTTTACTGGTGCTGAATGCCTCGGCAACCGGAGTGAATTCGTCATGGAAATACTGGCCGTTGATGGCCTGGGCGTACCCTTCAATCATCGTCCGGATAATCGGCAGGCCCTGGAATGGGCCGAGAGCCAAAGCCTTTGCCTGGTTCTTCCAGAATCTTTCCTCGTCATCATCATCGCCGCCGAAGATCATCAGGGCGTCGGCGATGGCCTGAAAGATGACCGGCATGAGGACGCCGAAGACGAACAGCCTCTTAGCGGAATCCTTGGGGTCGGCCTTCATGTTCCTGACCGCCATGAAAATCTGTCGGCTATATGATGCCGGTGCCGTCATGAACATGGTGAACAGTTTCATTATCGGCGTTCCCGATTGGAACCAGCCAAGATCCTTAGCCGCGCCCGACTGCTGTGAGCGCTCGGTCGCCATCTCGAATTCTTCCAGTGCCTGCTTGTCGGCCTCTCTGTGAGACATGCCGGCCGCCTTGAGTTTGTCCAGATGGTGCTTGTAAACGGCATAGCCGCCCATCAAGACAGATACCTTGTCCCCCAGCTGGACCAGGACCATCACCGAGTCGGTCAGCCGGCGGTGTCTGGCGACGATATTGTTGCCGCCGAGCTTCATCGCGGTAGCTACGTCCCGCTCGAAGCCCTGCTGATACCTGGCCTTGATCATGGTCGACCGGCCGAGAATCCGCGCTACCATCACCGGGTGACGCAAGGCATAACCGGTGTGCTTGAACCAAGCGTCCATTGGGATATCTGCCATGTAAGACGGCAGTGCGGTAAGCTGTTTCAAGAAGACTACAGGGTTCAAACCTACCATCGCCCTGGTGACATTACCGCGGATCTTGTCAAGGAAATGGAGGTCATCAGCAATCTCTCGGTCTGATCGCACGAATCGATCCTGAAACCGTCTGATGGTCCGTATGGTCGAAGCGCCGTAATGCTGGCGGATGAACTTTTGCACGGTCGGAGAATTGAATGTGCCGTTGATCTCCCGGGTAGGAATCGCCCACGCCTTGAAGTGGTTCATATCGGCGATATGAGCGACAAGGATATCGTTGAGATTCATCATTTTGAAGGGTTTGGTGTTCTTCACCCTGGCTCGCAGAGAGCCCTTCTTGATGCTTCCGGATTCCATGCCGGCCAGCATTCCCTCTTTCTCTTTGTCGGCCGCCTTGCCGGTCACCTCCCGGCGCCACGGCACATAGTTCGCGGTCTTGTCCAGGTCGATACCGTACACCTGCCGGTAAACCTCGTTGGTGTCGGTATGGAATTCCTGATAAAACTCGGAGACGAGATAGTCTGCCCATGCCTTGAGTTTTGGTCCTATCAACTCTTCGATCTGGTCCAGGGTCTCATCATTGATACCCATGCCTTCAAAGGTTTCGGCCACAGCCGGATTATCGATATCCCGGCTGATCTGATACCAATAGGCGGCCTGCAGGGGGGAGAGAGTCAACGACTGCCGGCTCTCTCCTGCGCCGACAAACACCTTGCCTTCCACCTGCTGGCTAAGTTTGGCAAACTCCTTGGCGAGCTTGGCGTTGTCCTTGACGCCGAAAATCTCGACCGCCTTCTCCATGATCTTCTCATGCCATTCCATCTGCATGCGCTCGTAGTCCCTGGTGGCCTTGTGGACGATGCTGCCGAAGTGCTTCACGGCCCATGACTGCAGAGTCTTTGCCCCGGACTTCCGGCTGATCTTATCCATCAGCAACTCCCATGACTGAATGGAGTTCGAAGTCGCGGAAAGGGCTTCCTGTGCCCGGCCGGTGAAGCTCTTCTCCCGGGCTTCCCGCCGGCTCTTCTCGGCCAGCGTTTCCGGCTTAGGATCATCTTCGCCGGTTACCACCTGAAGCAACTGTTTCTTGTTCGCCTTGTTGCGCTCCTTCCAGGTTTCGAGCTGGGTCCGCCATGGTGCCCGTCCCTCTTCAAGGAAATCTGCCATCGCCCGGTATGCCCTGACAACCTCATCAAAGGATTGGGCCTCGATGCCGCCAAAGATGGAAAGAAGATTGAGGAATGATTCTGTGTCGGCCAGTTTCTCTTCCAGCCTGGCCCGCTCTTCTGCCGTCTTGGCTTCCTGTAACTGGTCTTCGAGGATAAGGCGTTGTTGGGTGAGGCGGTCCTGTTCGAGCTGCACCTCCACGCCGGCACCTGGGCCAGTACCGATCTTGAAGGCCACGGTGCGGAGGTATTTCAGATCTCGCTCAAACTCGGCTCCCCGGCCGCGCCTGACTCGATCCTTCTTCATCTTCAATGGGGCAACAGCCTTCTCCAGTTTACTGACCATCTGGTCCCGCAGAAATTCGGCCAAGGCCTTGTTGCCGCCGGTCAAGAAATTACGCAACCGCTTCTGCTGTCTCTCCGGATCCTTTACCCGGCTGATCTGAGAAAGTTTGTTCAGGAGCTTCGCCCGGGGAACCGGCGGGAGCTTGTTGACGAACACCGCGGCGAATTGCTGTTTCGCGGCCGCCGACTTCAGCGGGTCATTGATAACGTCCCTGGCCTTCTGGAAAGCCTCGATCGCTTCATCAACCGCTTTGCCCTTGAATCGCTTGTTGGCTACGGCCGGCGAAGACACGGCCGCCAGTTTCCGCATGATCTCGGCGACCAACTTTTCGCCGTAGGAAAGGCTCGCGTTCGACACCTCGCCGTCCACCTGGGCGTTCAGGATGGTGGTGTTGCGGGCTTCCTGGTAGCTGAACATGAGGGTATCCGGACTGGTTGAGCGCTTCAGAAGAACGTCGCGGACATCCTGGCCTTCTTTCAGCAGGCCCTCGGCTTTCAGCATCTTCTCCATGCTCACCCAAGGTGGTTGCGCTTTACGTGCTGCAGGTGTCATGTTTCGGCGGAACTGGACAAGTCTTGCTTCCACCTCGCCAGCCTGGCGGTAATATGAGTTGTTCGGAGATTCCTTATAACTGGTTCCCCCGGAAAACCCTTCATGCCGCTGGATGATATGCTGAATCTCGTGGTGAACGGTGCTGCGTGCCGCCTCGTTATCCATCCGCGAGTTGACATAGATCGTCACATCCTGCGGGGAAAATATTCCTCTGCGGTTTGGCCCCAATGACCGGAAGGCGATGTTCACGCCCTTGAGGAATGGGTATGCCTGGAACAGTCCGCGGTCTTTCAGGACATCCGACAGTTTGCCGTCGCGCATCTCGAGCGAAGAAAGGCTGTCGTCAAGTTCGAAACTCCATTGTCCCGGGACGATCTCCCACCAACCGGTTTCCTTCCAGATGTCCTCGCGGGGCTTGCCGGCGGCTTTCATCTCCTGGGCCTTGGCCAGTTTGCCGGTGTCGGCTGTGGTGGCATTTTTGCCGGCAAAAGAGAATAGCGGATTTCCGGCGCCGTCACTCCACTCTTCCATGGATGAATCTTTGACGGGTGCCATGGCGATAAGGACATTACCCTTTCTCGTCACCTCGCCGAAATACTGACGCACTTCATCCTCATACCAGGCGGTCTTCTGGTGATTTTGCCATGAAGCGGGAGCGCCGTTGACTACCTTTGTAACCCGGCTGTTGCCGTCACCGTCGCCTTCATGGATCTGGAAATAGGCGGTACCGTCTGCTTTGATAGCCTTGGCCGCCTGTCGAATTACCGCCAAGCGAACAGGCTTCTCTTTGATGACATTCAGCACATTATTTACGGTCGCCGTGTCGGTCCTGTTGGCCGTCAATTCTTTGACAACATCTTGGTTATGCTCGGCCGATCTGTTGAAAGGATCGTAGACCAAGTTCTTTATTCCTTGTTCCTTCAGGTATTCCGTCCCGGCGTCATACTTTCCACCGCCGATGTCGACATTGACGGTTCCCGGCTTGAGGAAGTTTTTCTTGAAGAGTGCCGGGACTTGGTTCAATGAAGTTGCGGCCGAAGAGATAGCCTGCAGGACCTTCTCGGAGAACATCGGCGCGGCCATGTTGCTGCCCTGGATATCCCCCCCGCGCTTCACCGCGCTGATCGCCATGACCCGCAGGTCATCGACAGACAGGTAATTGACGAACCGGTTACCGAACACCCTGATCAGGATCTTCTTGGCCGCTGCCATGATACGGCGGACTACTCCCGACTCCGGAGCGTCCTCGACCATGTAGGCCATGACCTCGCTCCAGTAGTGCTCAGACTTCGTGCTCTTCGGCACCCTGGCCATCGCGGCGCGGATCGCCCGGCCGGTCCTGCCGGATTCTCTCTGCCGCTTCGACAGGGACCGCTCTATTGCCTGATACTCCCTGTCCTTGAGCATCAGTTTGCGGAGGTGAACGCCAACCTCATGGTTGAGGACATCGCCGGCCCGGCCTTTCTGAATGCCATCGGCCACGAGCCATGACTTGGTGCCATCGGTGAAACCTTGGATGGTGCGGCCGTCTTCTGAGTGGAGGATATCCGGAGATGTCAGCCGGTCGATGACCTCCATGGCTTCTTCCTGGGTGCCGACGAAATCAACCGCCCCGGATTCCACGAGAGAGGTGAAGGTCTCTTCGCCGATGGTGGAGCGCAGTTCGTCTTCCAGTTGCGCCACGGTGCGGCCGGTGGTGGTGCCGCCGGACTTCGAATATTCGACACCGAGTTTCGCCTTTTCCACTTCCTTCGCCACGGCATCTTCTGAAGCATTGCTTTTCTTCCGGCTCTCCAGTTCCCGCTCGACCGCCGTCAGCCGCTCCCCTTTCTGCTTCAGATCATCTTCTTTGGCAAATGGCTTTCCCGCCACTTCCTTGTAGGTAGGCAAGTCCTTCTCGGCTGTCGCAAGAAGACGGGCTTCATTGTTTGCCCTTGATGAGATATCTTCGATGGTGTCCAGGGTGCCGCGGAACAATGAAGGCATCGCCGTGTGCGCCCGGTTGGCGGCGAGGGTCGAGGCATAACTCTGGTTGACGAGGTAGGATTGCTTCCCGCCGGGAAGGTCTATTCGGCGCTCAAAGAAGAATTCAACCTGTTTTTTACGATCAACAACCTTGTGCTTCTCATAACCGACAGCCGACATCGAAACCTGCATGGAAAGATCGATATCGATACCATGAACAGTGACGGTCCCGA
>Ga0209727_1001908_pt1 | contig 15947 bp, 13 predicted proteins | sample RifGroC1_FD_183995 | JGI IMG/M metagenome (GOLD analysis project Ga0209727, IMG submission 183995) | Groundwater microbial communities from Rifle, Colorado, USA - Groundwater C1 (SPAdes) (version 2) | ecosystem: Environmental > Aquatic > Deep subsurface > Groundwater | place: Rifle, Colorado...
AATCCGGGAAGCCGAAGACCGAGCACCAGGACATGTACGACGCATATTTCGTCATCACGTCAACACCGGTGAGGGGACAGAAAGTCGCCTACAACATGGAGGCGGTAAACCAGTATATCAAGCATTATGCGGGTTTCCAGGCTCTACTGACCACGACCTTCAAGGAACCGCTGGAAGCCCTGCAGGTATACCGCGACAAGGACGTTGTCGAGAAATGCTTCGACGACCTGAAAAATGACTTGGACATGAAGCGCCTGCGGATGCACAGCATCGAGACGGTCGACGGCAGGCTATTCGTGCAATTCATCTCTCTGATACTGATGAGCGAACTCAGACGGACAATGCGGGAGTCGAAGCTCATCGAATGGTATACGGTCCGTGAACTATTGCTGGAAATGGATCCGCTGACGAAGATTCATTACGAAGGGAAATACGGGTTGATACTGACCGAGGTAACCAAGCCGCAACGCAAGATCCTTGAGCTCCTGAAAATCGATCTCCCGGAGTCCGCATAGCTACAAATTGGTCGGGATTTCAGGGTGATCAGCTATCGAGCTCGATCCGTCAACCACTCAGGGGTGTTTTGTGTAATTAGAATCTACTGTTTACGAAGTAGAAAGGTGAAAAATTGCATAGCCCGAAAGAAAATGAATTGCACACATTGCTCCCTAAATTGGGCCGATGTAAATGTTTCAAGTAGAAATCAGATTCTCTTCAAGGCGGTCAAACCCGAAAATATCTTTAATCCAACCATTAATAGAGTAACGTCCATAGATATCCGTATCAACGACTTGGCCTGGTTTTATAAAAAAATCTCGTGAAAAATCTACATGGTCTCTATCGAAACAGAAGACGTTCGATTCTGAATAGAAATCGTAATCCTTAATTTTAGAATTGGTCGTCAATAGCTTTCTACGCGCCCCTAATGTTTCAATGGTACGTATCGTTAACCCAGTCTGAAAAGGATGTTGGATGTCCATAAGGCATCTGGATTTTCCAATAACATCCAGCACCTTTTGCATAGGTAACGGCATAAAATAAAAGTCGGAAATATTGCTTCCTTTCATTTTAGGGTTCATGAACTTGGAATACCAGTAAAGTTTTTTGTCATGGAGATACATGTAGAAGAAAACATTTAGGGATAGGCTTGTAGCAATCTCTTTAGCCTTAGAACAAACAGCGTACCTGTCACTGTGAATAGTACCAATAAAGGAGATGTCGTAAAGAGGATTTTCATTTTTTGGGAGAGCACTAAACTCGGGTAAGAAGAAGAGCGGCCGGAATTTCATCCGGGGAAATGCTGTGCAGTCTTCTTTGTCAAACGAGAGGATCCTGTCAAAGAAAGGAAGGATTTTAATATTATTCGTACCAGTTTTATTCCGTATAGCATCCCACATGTACAAAATCATTTCTGCATTTCTGAACCTGTTCTGTATCATCATCAAGATGACTTCATTAACGGCTTCGGGGCTAATTAGTAGCACATAGTCAATCTTGGCTTCTTTATCAATCCGGGCTATCTCGGTCTTGTAGTATTGCTCAATTCTTAACCGGATGAGATTAGCATTTACTCTGATTAATCCTTTGATGAAGAAGTCATTGCTGGGTCGCTCATCAATGAACCAGACTTTTGCACCCCTGACCCTGAGCGAATCCGAAATCGCTTTTTCGTATCCGAATGTTCTCGGGGAAATTAGGAGTACTCCTTTTCCATTTAGCATTTCCAAATTTGAGGTGTCCATTCTATTTTAATAAACCTTTTTGCTTGAGCTCAGCCATTGAATTTTCGTACTTATCTGGATAAACATCTTGGCTCATGACCCAATGAGCAAATATTTTGACTCCATCATCGAAAGTCATAGAGGGTGTGTAACCAAGTGTATTTCTCGCCAATAATAAGTCGGCGAAATTATGTCGTATATCACCGATCCGGTACTTACCACCAACATGAATATCGCTCTTGGAGCCATATAACCTTTTAAGCGTCTCAGCGACTTTTAGAACTGAAACCGGAATCCCGGATCCAACATTAACCGCATAATTTGAAGTTTCAACTTTCTCAATCGCCAAGATAGTAGCCTTGACAATGTCGTCGATGTAAACGAAATCGCGCGATTCTTCTCCATCCTCGAATATCTCTATTTGGTTGTCATGAAGCATCGCTGTTGAAAATATGGATAATATTCCTGTATATGGATTCTTTAAGGACTGTCCAGGTCCATATACATTCTGATACCTCAGTGCAATGGCGCTCATCCCTGTCATCTTCCCATAGAGGAGGACCATTTGTTCTTGGACTTGCTTTGTGATCCCATAGATCGAAGTGGGTTGAATTCTAGAATTCTCGTCAGTGGACATGGGGTGCATCGTTTTACCGCAAGCTGAACATAATGGATCGAAAACACCCATTGCCATATCGGCTTCACCTCTAGAGGAAGGGAACTGGAAGCCGTGTTCATCACAGTAATACTTGCCCTCACCGTATATGGCTCTTGAAGACGCAACTACAATTCTTTCCGGTTTGTTCTTTGTTCGACCTAGTGCCTCAAGTAGGCTCGAAGTACCCTCAATGTTTACATCCGTGTAGCGAGAAATCTGGTACATCGACTGACCAGTACCCGTCTCGGCTGCCAAGTGGACAATTGCAAACGCGCCTTCTAGATATTCACGCCATTTAGCGCTCTTCCTTACATCAGCCCGAACAATTGTGCAGATATTGCATAAGGACTGGTATAGGACACTTTTTCGGTAGTCCTTTCCATGAATTTGACTAGTGAAAGCATCGATTACAATGACCGAATATCCTTTAGCTACAAGAGTTTTTGTCAGGTTCGATCCGATAAAACCACTTCCACCAATTATAACAATCTTTTTCATGATTAATTGCACCTCATTGCTTCGAAATTATTCAATTTTATCACATCAGGTAGTAACTATTGTATTCGATATCAAGTTCAATTAATAAATACTATTAATTTTGGATTTAATCATTACAGGTTTGGAATATATTAATTCCAATATTTTCATTATTTTTAATTCATATTATTAATACCCTGGCTATTCTGATGTACAATATAGAATATTCCAATGGTTTTATAGCGTACATATATTCGAGTCAATTTCAAAAAATTATAGTTGTTCACACATATAGCATGAAATATGGGTACGGCGATGGTCTTCTAGATGTTATCAAAATACTGTTATAAACAATTCATTTGTGAAGTTATAATAGAAAAATATTAGTACCATTTATAAGGTACATGAGTTAAATAGTGCTAAGAAATTCTCCTTTATTATCTGTTCTGATCCATTTCTTCGCACCATTATCATATCGTTTAATTATTTTTGCCGGAATACCTACGATAACACAATAATCAGGGAAAGTACCTCTGACAACAGAATTTGATCCAATAATACATTGTTTGCCTAGAATTGTTCCAGCTTGGATAACAGCACCATAACCAATAAAACAATTCTCACCTATCATTGTTTCATGCATTATTTGTTCTTGATCTAAAATGTGTATACCTATTTCCTGGTAGCTATGATCAATATTGGTTATCATAACATTTTCAGCAATAGTGGTGTTTTTATCAATTATAAGATTTCCTTTTGATGTGATATGTAAATTTTGACCGATTGATATATTATCCCTGATAACTATCGATGATATTTTATCAACAACTTCAATCCTAGCGCCTGGAAATATTCTTACTTTTTTTCCAATGAATATTCTCTTAAAGTTTTTAATATAAGTTGGTTTTCCAATATATGATGGGAATTTGAAAGATCCAAAAAATGGCTTATAAAGTAGGCTTCTTAATATCCAGGATAATTTAAATATCATTTTGAAAATCCTACAATCATTCTTCTTCTATAATATCTAAAAGAAATCCATATATAAAAAAAGATATATTCAGGTGAGTTAATTTGCTTTCTATTTTTAGCACCCCTTAATGCTAATATTTCTCCTTTATACATTTTTAACAAATCAACGGAAAGTCCAGAATCTCCATAATTTCTTTTATTTCCTCCAGTTAATACTAAATTTTCATTAAGAACAAACAATTTCGTAAATTTTAGAATTTTTAGCCAACAATCGCCATCCTCAGCATGAGTTCTTGTCTCATCATATATCTCGAGTGTGGTAAGAATATTTTTTTTTAACATTACTGTCGAAGTCTGAGGATACCATTTCAATAATACTTCTTTAGCTGTCAATGCAAATAAATGTCTTTTTGATTTTCCGAAATATGGATATTTCTCAGAGTTCCTATTTGTTCCAATAAAGCAAATATTATCATTTTTGTTTAGTATATCGATTTGTTTCTGCAATTTTTGAGGTTTCCATATATCATCTGAATCAAGAAAAGCTAACCATTCTCCAGACGACTGAAAGATTCCTGCATTTCTCGCTGATGATACACCACCGTTCTTTTTATTGAATAATTTCAATTCAATTCTAGTTTTATTTTTTTTTATATAATTTTCAACAATATTTTCGCTGGCATCTGATGAACCATCATTTATAATTAGTATTTCAATAGGGCCTTGGTATGTTTGATTAATTACTGATTCAATAGCAGGAATGATTGTGTTTTTGGAATTGTACATCGGAATAATTACGCTAATCATAAGTATTCTCCTAGGAGGAATATTAAAAGAATATAATATCTAATATTTTAATAAATTGATAAAGATATATTTAATATATTCCTTATATATTGAAATATTATAAAGAATATTCCCTTTAAATATTGATATTTTAATTATGTCTAATATGTAATGAATGTCCATCACATTATAAATATGGTTATTCTTCCTGATTAAATGCTTTTCGGAAATAGTCTGATTTGAAATCTTACTACTTATGCCATTTAATGAAAAATTTGCAATATTTTCATTAATATAATGAAAATGATAGTTATTTTTTAGAATTCGAATCATGAGGTCCCAATCTGCAGCTATCTTATACTGGATATTAAATGTCCCAACTGTATCGTATATAGTTTTAGGAATAAAGACAGTAGGATGATTAATACACATTCCTTTAATTAATGTCTTTTCAGGATGTCTATTTAAGTGGGTATACAATGGTTCGTCATTGCGCCAAATTTTCATTCTTCCATGAAAAACAAAGTATTTATATTGTAAATACTCATTAATAACTAATTCAAACGCATTTGGCTCATACCAATCATCAGAATTTATAATTCCAATTAAATTGCCTTTTGCATTTTTAATGCCTTTGTTCATTGCATCGTATATGCCATCGTCTTTTTCGCTAATGAATATTGATATATTATTTATATATTTATTTATTATATTTATTGTGTCATCGGTACTACCTCCATCAATAATTATATATTCAAGGTATTTATAAGATTGAGTTAATACACTTTGTATAGTTCGTTCCAAATATTTTTCGCCGTTATAAACAACAGTGATGATGGTTAATATTGGTAAATTATTTATTGACATTTATGAGGTCCCCTAAATAATATGTATTTATTATTTTTCTATTTAGTTATTGTTCATAACTACTGTGTAAAACAAAGAAGGCGACTTTTTTGACGAATGTTATATCAATTGCTTTATTGCATCTAGATATTGTAATAAATAAAGATTAGGTTTCAGGATATTTTTTATTTATGAAAAAACAATATTTAAATATAAATTTCAATAAAAAATATAGAAATACAGAGAATACTACAAATATTAAATTATCAAAAAATGAAAAAAAACGGTTTCTTGGTAAATATATTAAAGAATTAATAAAAAACCAATGAAAAGGAATTGCTAAACTATTGCTGAGTATTAAATATTCAGTATTGCTTAGTATATAACCAAGTAGAAATGATAAAATAAATATTCCAGAAAAACCATAAAAATCATAAAATTCAGCTAATCCAGAGGCCCCCGTTCCATTACCTGCATAATAGTTACTTGAGCTAAATAAAAATTGTGTTGCGTCACTAATATTATTATAATTAATAAGCCTAATCGTGGTTTGTCCAGAAGTTGGATGAGTGTATTTTTCAAAGTACGAAAATATTGGCGAAAAAAGATAGGGATATTTTCTATAGACATATTTATTTTTATTTTCAATAATTGATAATGGTACAACTATGCTTGTTCCTTGTGAATAAATAAAATCTGATAATATTTCTGTGTACCTAGGTTTGTAAAATGCTTCTTTAGTTCGATATGACGACATGAATTGCGAGTATATTATAAAAAGCATACCAATAATAAATATCTCAAAATATTTAATTTTAATATTGTATAACCTATTATATAAATAAAGTAAGGAAATTATTCCAACTAAAAGAATGCCACGTTGGCCTTTCAAGGCAGATAAGAATAAATAACATCCAAAAAGTATTGATGAATACTTAAAAATATGCTTTTCTGGGTGGCTTATTAGTAGTAATAGAAATGCTAGCAAAAATAAGGTTCCAGATCCTTTGGTCCAAAATGGATAATCAATATTGATTAATTCACCAAGAAATATTGATAAATATCCATTATTTCTAATATAAATAAATTGTATATACATTTTATATAGAATTGAAGGAAAATTAATTATCATCAAAATAAAAGATATATTTTGAATATTGTACTTTGTTTTGATTATTTTGATAATTTTCGAGTACTTATTAGTTATATGATATTTATGGAGATTAAAACCTATATCCGTTAAAACTATATGTAATATGGAAATGTATAAAAATATTAAACCTGTCAAATTAGAAAAAACAAAATTAATTGGGAATGTGACATTTAGAAATGGTTTATTTCCAATAACATCTAAAAAAACTCTGGAATAAATAAAAACACCACTTGTATATAGATAAATTGAATATAGAGATAATAAATCATTATTTAGAATTGATCTAATTAATGTTATAAGATAAACAATCAATAGACAGATTTTTAATGGGGTTAGAGCGGCATAAATACTTGAAAGAAATGAGAAAAGTATTACTGTTATAATAATAGATAGGTAATAAATATATATTATTCGAATATTATTATTTTTCATGTATACCCAGCCAATTGAGGTTGATAGTTAGTTTAATGATAGAATATTTAAAGTACGATGATATTTAAAAGGAATGTGATTAGGTTGATTTGATTTTCAATAATTCAAAATAATTCTTGATATCATGAAAATATTTATAGTTATTCCTAATATAATTTATATCCCAATCCCACCATTTGCTCTCAAGCAATTTTGCTATATCCCTTTCACTAAATCTATATTTTATTACTTTTGCTGGAATACCTGCTGCAATAGCATATGGAGGAATACTTTTTGTTACCACGGAACCAGCTGCAATAATTACCCCATTTGATAATCTAACACCATCGAGTATTATTACATTTGCTCCTATCCATACATCATTGTTAATATTTATTTCTTCAAATTCACTATAATAATTTTTATCGGCAAATGTAATCTGAGATTGTTGGAGTTTGGAGTAAAATATAGGATGGGTTGAAACAAAGGTATTTGATGGGTGCTTTCCAAGCCCAATATTACAGTTAGGCCCAATACTACAAAATTTTCCGATGGTTGTTCTTGTAATATTTGTGTTATCCGCAATAAAAGTAAAATCACCAAAGGTGGCTTCGAATAATTTAACATTACTATTTATTGTAACGTAATTTCCGAAAATGCATTTTTTTGCATTAGACATGTATCCGATTTTCAAATGTCTAGTATGGTATTTTTGCTCAAGGATTAATATACTAGTTAATCTACTAATCCATACGGAAAAAGGGTTTTTAAATATTTTATATAATTTCATTAAATCTAACTCTAGGAAATACTTTTAGAATGCCTCCGTTGGAAGCATTGTATATCTTGCAGTCTGTATTGTCTGAAAAGGCTTTATATTTTTTAAAAATATTATGTTGTCTTAAAAATTCTTCTATATAAAAACTATCACCGAAGGTTCTTTTTAATTCATCTTTTTGATGAATTGCTTGAGAGTACATTCTCATTTTATTTTCATCGTCATATAAAAAATAGTCATGATCCATACCTAATAAATAGATTTCATCAAATCCCATATATAAAGCAAATATTAAAGCATAAATACTGACGGATTCTCCAATATAAGTTGATTTTGTTATATCCATTGCTGATTTTTGGAAATATTCATCTATAAATTGCGTTCCAGCATAGTACCAAGATATTTTATAATCATGAAATAATTGATACTTATCAAAGATATATTTTATATTTATTTTACAATTATTCAAGCCGAATATCATTCGAGCGTTTATTGGCATATTTAATTGCATGTTTTGAAACCAATATAGCCATTCTAATTCAGATTGAGGTAAATGAATTGGTGCTGTCATATAATATTTGGGCTTGTTGCCATCCATTATTTTTTTAAAATCTTTGTGGACATAGAAGTTGTTCAATGCAAATACTATTTCATTACTAAGAGGTAATAAATCTTCCTTTATTATTGAAGGCCCACTTCCCAAAATAAAACATCTTTTACCTTTATGAATATTTTTCAACTCATTATTATTTTCAATTAGCTGTTTATATTTTAAAATATTCAAATGACTTTTTAATTGTCGGAGAATATTTATTAGTATGGGCGGTGTTATCATATTTAGTAGGTTGAAAGTATTAATAAAACTTCTCCTTTGAAGGACACTAAATGTCTTATTGGTTTCTCAAGATTTTATTGCGTAGCTCTAATTTCTAAGGAATGTGTAATTTTTCCAGATGTCTTGATAAGTAAATCACTTGAGAATATGTTTAGGAAAGCAAAAAAGAATATTAACTTCTTGATCTATTATTCAATAAAGTATTCTTTCGTATCTCATATAAAAACGTGGAGATATAATTCATTCCATTCGCTAACCCTGCCATGGTGAGGGGTATCGTCCAGTCCTCGGACAAGGGACCTTAAAACTAACAAGCGATATATCAAGGATTAATGGGGACGATATATAAACAGGACTAAGAAACAAAAAAATGATTATGTATGCATATCGACAGTCGATCCTGCGGATCAGGAGTGTTGATATACACCGGTTGTTGTTCATAACTAGCATTTATATTTTTGTGCTTCTTCTGCGATGGAAATGTTGGAGAAACGATTTTCTTGCCATGTCGCAGGCATCTTCGATCCGGCTGAGACTATTAATAGATGCCGTCCATGTAATAGTTAGGGTGCACCGGCTTGTAGTGCACATTCCTTATACATTTCCGTTACCTGAAGCCTTGTTAAAAATGCACATGCGATTGAAAATGTGAATAGAAAAGAATTTAAATATTCCTCGAAATATTCCTCAATACAATATGTCGAGATCATTACATCCATTAACCCAAACTGCGATATTTCTTTGTGCTAAATAATTGAAATCAATAATGAAATTCATGTAATCGTATTACCTCGTAACTTGATACAAGCCGTTTTAGCGATCTGAATAAATAATTCTGGAGAATAGCCAATCTATTAAAATATAGCGGAAATATTCCGGACTATTAATTATTACTTTAAAAGGACTCCAAGCTGAAATAAGAAGCCGCGCACAAATAAAATGTATCAAGTATAAGATCTTTCTTGGTCGTATTGTATAGTTCCAATCGCCATGAAAAGCATTGGGGAGAAGCCGGATCGATTCCCATTTTTCATCGGTTACCACCGTACCAGTGGGATACATTTGCTGATCGAGTTGACAGTTAACCTCCAAGCCTTTCGATGTTACCGTATTTGAAATGAGATTGACAATTGTTTCATAATCCTTGAGAGGTTCCCCACGCCAGTTTGAGCTAATTAACGAAAAGAGGCGATGTTCAACCTTGTTTAACTTGCTGGCACCGGGTGGATAATGTGACACCGATACCGTGAACTGCGATTCATCGGCAATGCCTTGCAGTTCCCATTTCCATAACCTGAGACGAGACCCATTACCTCCACCTGAATCTGCGGTAATCTAAAGTCGTTCAGCTTTTAGATAAGCTTGTCGCCCTTGCGTTTTCCACAATGCACGGATGAATTCGGCAGCGAAAGTCGCCGTGTCATGGTCAGTCCCGACATTTACAAATCCCTTGTTTCTTTGAAGTTCATATATGCCATATGGGTTTGCCCGGGGAACGTCGGGGCCAGGGAAGTCATGGCTATATACGAGGGTTGCCCCACCCTTCTTGAGCCATTGAGTACCGGTATTCGTTCAGGTTCCTATCAATTCCTTCTTATTTTGTGTCTACGGATATGACTGGCTGTGAGGCACGAAGCTCCTTTTCCACACATACATTGATATACTCGAACTGGGCATTTCTGTCAGGATGTTGTTTGCCATCCAGTGTTTTCCGATTGCCTTGCAAGCTGTAGCCCATTTGCAATAGAAGGGCTGCAACCAGTCGGATATTTGCGGTGTAGCCGCTTTCTTCAAGTTCTTCCGATAAACTACGGATGCTTTTTATGGTCCATCGAAAAGGCGATTCAGGATCTCCGCGTGTAAGGGGTTTAACCAAGGATTCGAGCTTGTGCATAAGATCCAGTTGATGGTGTACTTGGGTCTTTGTCACGCCACCCTGTTTCCGTATACGTCCTTCGGTCAACACAAGTCCTTGTTTGATTTCATTGATACCAACAAGTATTGCCCGGCACGAAATTACTGTCGCTCGCGATGTTATGGATATTCCACTATACCCCAAAACATTTGCTTCGGTTGCTGCCCAAAGACGACGTGTGTGCTCATCAAACAACAGTGCTAATAGTTCATATTTCTTTCAGATTACCGATTCAATTTCCATAAAAACTGTATAGCCCAGATTATGTTATATTGCGACAATTATTAATGCGCGGATCCTAAGAAAAAAGAAACATTATATTGAACCTTGGCTGCACAATAAATCATAGACTTCTCGAAGTACTCCTTCTCCACCTTTTGTTGTCAAAACTCGTATGGTGCCTAACTCTAGTATTTCAGAATGGGCATTAGAGGGACAAAAGGCGAGGCCGACAGATTCTAGAAGTTCCTTACAATTCACATCATCTCCAACATAAGCTGTCTCATTGAGACTTAGGCCCTCGCGGCTGCAAATTTCTTTAGCCGCATCAAGCTTCGAGGCACCTGCAAGTCCCTGAAAAACATAATTGACTTTGAGTTTTTTTGCTCGATTCTCGACAATGCTGGTCTGTTCCGAGGTGATTATTCCGGTTACTATACCTGCTTCTTGCATGAGCCGGAATGCAACTCCGTCCCTTGTATTAAATTTTTTTGACTCCGTGCCATCGCTCGTGTAATACATTCCAGAATCGGTTAATACTCCGTCGACGTCAGTTAGAACTAGACGGATTTTTTTTGACGAAGTCTCTGGACGATATTTTTTAAGCAACTTCTCTACGATGATCCAGTCGTTTGTTTCATCTATCTCGGTCGCACTGTAGTCGGGCATCTCGTAAATACCAATCCTTCCGGATAATCGATTTCCTGACTCCTTAATGGAAGAGACTTTGCTTATATAGAAAGCTCCGTTTTCCATATAAAGACCTTCAAATTCTTGTCGACGAGGACGATGCTTGTAATCGTAGTTAATCGGGATACAATCTTTTCTCCAGATAAATCGTTTGAAGAGTACACAACTAAGAATAGAATCGAAAGCACCTGAATCAAAAAGGGATACTGCCTGATCTATATGATCTGCAGTAGTGAACGGAGTAGTTGCTTGAATGAGCATAAACGTATCGTCATCACAAAGGTGGCTTTGTAAGTATTCAAGTATTACGCTTTCCGAGGACGCTGTATCAATAGCATTTTCTGGGGATCTATCGTACACTTCCACTTTTCTCAATCCTAAACCTATTACTGTGCGCTTGATTTCTTTTGAATCGGTTGCAACAACGACGCGGTCAGTACATAAGGAGTCATTGAGAGATTTCAGGACCCAATAAACAAGAGGATGTCCTGCTATCATCTTTATATTTTTTAAAGGAATGGATTTGCTCCCACCACGCACTGGTACGAATGCGACTACAGGCATTTGATTTGTTCCTTCTTGAGCTTATTACGCTGAACAGATTCGATTTCCAATATTTCTTCATTTTTATAAGAAAGTGCAGCGTATACGGCTTTACAGTCACGAACAAGCTTTCGCAAACCATCTGGTTCCAATGATGCGGCATGGTCTGTTCCTTTCCAGGTCCGATCAAGGGTAAAATGGCGTTCTATCCATTCTGCACCCAAAGCCACTGCAGCTGCATCAATAGCGATTCCCAGATGGTGGCCAGAAAATCCGATGGACTTAACAGATGTTTGAAATTTATTCTTTAATCGATTAATTTCTAGAAGGCAGACATCCTCAAAAGGTACTGGATAACCGGATGTACAAGAATATAGAACAAGATCTTTATTCCTCCCACTTCGAAGGAAAAACTCAACAATATCATCCTCTTCCTTTTGAGTTGTCATACCGAGAGAAAGATGAATTTCACCTCTGAAATTGGAGGACAGCCAATCGAGAAGGCGCATGTTTAGATTGCACGCGGAAGGAATTTTTATAAACCGTGGGCCGATAGATGCAATTTCCCTTGCTGAAGTTAAATCCCAAACAGAGGAAGAATAAAGGATTTCCTTCGATTTACAAAAATCGAATAGCTCCTTGTGTTGGGAAATGTTGAATTCTAGAAACTCGCGATGCTCACCATAGGTTTGTCCATAGGAATTCATAGGATTGGGGTGGGGTGCATTATATGCTTCTTGTGAAAGCAATTCTCTGTTATTTCGTTTCTGAAATTTAACTACATCCGCTTTGCAAAAATCAGCTGCAGAAACAATCAATTGCTTCGCAATATTAATATCGCCTTTATGGTTACATCCGATTTCAGCGATTATCATTGGTTTACTCATTTAAAATTCCTCCTGGATTATTGTATCAAATTGAATTTCGATGTAATCGCCTAAGGATGATCGGTGGATAAAGCGAGCGGGCAATAGAACGTAGTTCAATTGATGCTACTCGCTTTCCATTTGGAATAAATAAATCTAATAAGATGAGTGAAAGGAATTGGGTCGTTACTGTTGCCAAAGCAGCCCCTGACACTCCGTAATGTGATATGAATAGAATATTTAGTATTATATTCAAAAAACAAGAAAGAATTTGAGAAATCGCCATAACCTTGGTTTCTCCAATTATCGTGTAATGGCTACTTCTAAATATGGCAACATACATAAAAAATACGCCTAGGATTAGAATTTTGAATATTGAAATACTAGAGACGTAGCTTATCGCTATCACATGTAGAAATAGCTGGTCAGGTAACAACCAGACTAATAAAACTACAAGAAGGCTTGCTAGTGTTATTATTTCAGTCAATGATTCGTAATGTTTGAAATACATGTCTTGGTCCACTAAAAAAAGTTTCTTCATTCGAGGGAATAGAGTTACCTGGATTGGTTGGATAAGGATCGTGGTGACTGTGATCAGTTTTACAGCAAATGAATATATGCCAACTTGTGATTTGCCCAAAATCATACCCAACATTAATTGATCAGTTTTCATATAAATAATTGAGGCGGCCGCGGCTATAGCCAAAGGTGCACTTTCTTTGATGATTCCGATTACAGCTTTGTTATCATACTTTTCAGCATTATAGCCGGTAGTCCCATACTCTTTTTTAAATAGGTAGAGCAAAATTACAATACGGATTGCGTTTCCTGAAAGAAGTGCGACCGCTATGAAAAGGACTGGGTAGCCAAGGGCTATGCTGAAAAGTTGGAATACTAGACTTACCACCTTTGATGCATTATTTGATAGGACGGGAATTTTGGATTTCAGATGGTATTCAAAATAGTTTTCGTGACCAAATGTAATATTTGTCAGAAAAGTGTTTAATAGTAATAATGAGAAGATGATGCTAAATTGTTGACTATCATCCTTAATAAGGATGAGGAATATTAAACCAAAAACAAGTATAATAATGCTCAGTTTAAGCTTTACTATTGTCACTGACCTGATGACAGAAAGATCTTTCTGGAAAGAGAGATATTTTTTTTTTACTACTCGTGGGTCCACAAGGGTTAGTAATATGCAAAGAATCGTTTCAATGCTTACTGCGTATTCGTACATCCCATATTCGGCTGGTCCATAATGGAATGCAACCTTCACTCCAATAAATATATTAAGAAGTAAAAGCAATACTTTATCAAAGATAAGCCAAAGGGCGTTTTTAAATTCTGCATTGATCTTCATAATTAATATTCGACAGATAGAAATTCTTTGTATGTTGAGAATATCCCTTGCGATAACCCGATTTTTGCAGTCCAGCCCATACGTGCCAATCGACTTACATCAAGTAATTTCCTTGGTGTCCCGTTCGGCTTCGAAACGTCCCATTCGATTGCACAAGCACGTCCGGGAATATCTGAATATACGATAGTACGAACCAATTCTGCCAAATCTTTAATTGTCACCTCTGTCGCAGTTCCGATATTTATGAACTCGCCTAGATCGTAAGCATTCTTGTTTTCCATGAGATACATCACCGCGTCAGCAAGATCCTCGCTGTAGAGGAATTCCCTGAAAGGCGATCCGTCCCCCCAAAGCTCTACAAGATCGGTACCGTGTATTTTTGCTTCATGGAATTTTCTGATCAGCGCGGGGAGCACGTGACTTCCTTCTGGATCATAATTGTCACCGGGACCGTATAGATTGGTCGGCATGACCGATAGGAAATTCGTACCGTATTGGTCGTTATAATGCTTGCAGAGCCGTATCGCCGCGATCTTGGCCACCGCATACGCTTCATTTGACTCTTCAAGAGGACCAGTGAGGAGGTACTCTTCCCTGAGCGGCTGCGGCGCCATCTTGGGATAAATGCAGGATGATCCCAGGTTCATCAACTTTTTGACACCCGTCCTGTAGCAGGCATGGATGACATTGAGGCCTATCGCCAGGTTGGCATAAATGAAGTCCGCAGGGTAGGTCGAATTAGCTCCGATTCCGCCGACCTTGGCTGCGCAGAGGAAAACGCATTCCGGCTTTTCTGACTCAAAGAAGGTTTCCGTTTCCTGTTGCCGCGTCAGGTCCAGATGGGCGTGGGTTCTTGTGATGATGTTCGTGTAGCCGCCTGCAGCAAGGCGCTTCATGACCGCAGAGCCGACGAGTCCCCGGTGACCGGCCACATAGATCCTGTCGTCCTTATTCATGGAAATTGCCCACTGTATAGCCGCCTTCCTTGAGGTGGAGTTCCTTTTGGGCATGCTGCAAGTCGGACATGACCATCATGCTGACTAGTTCGGGAAGCTGGACGCGGGGCTTCCAGCCGAGCTTCGTCATAGCTTTGCTTGGATCTCCGATGAGGAGTTCGACCTCGGCCGGCCGGAAATAACGGGGATCGATCTCCACCAACGTTTTTCCGCTCACCTCATCAATGCCCTTCTCATCGATACCGGTGCCCTCCCAGCGAAGAACGATGCCTGCTTCCTTGAAGGCCATTATGATGAAGTCTCGCACCGTGGTGGTGACCCCGGTCGCCATCACATAATCGTCGGGAGCGTCCTGCTGGAGCATGAGCCACATCAATTCAACGTAGTCGCCCGCGAAACCCCAGTCCCGCTTGGCGTCGATATTGCCCATATAGAGCTTTTCCTGAAGGCCGGTCCTGATGCGCGCCGCGGCCCGGGTGACCTTGCGCGTGACGAAAGTCTCGCCCCTGATCGGACTTTCATGGTTGAACAGGATGCCGTTGCAGGCATAGATGCCATAGCTCTCCCGGTAATTAACCGTGATCCAGTAGGCGTACAGCTTGGCACAGGCATAGGGGGAGCGGGGATAGAAGGGGGTAGTCTCTTTCTGGGGAACTTCCTGGACCTTGCCGTACAGCTCGCTCGTGGATGCCTGGTAGAAGCGGATTTTTTTCTCCATGCCCAGTATCCGGATGGCTTCAAGAAGGCGTAGCGTGCCC
>Ga0209727_1001910_pt1 | contig 15921 bp, 10 predicted proteins | sample RifGroC1_FD_183995 | JGI IMG/M metagenome (GOLD analysis project Ga0209727, IMG submission 183995) | Groundwater microbial communities from Rifle, Colorado, USA - Groundwater C1 (SPAdes) (version 2) | ecosystem: Environmental > Aquatic > Deep subsurface > Groundwater | place: Rifle, Colorado...
CGATCTTAGGAATAAAAATATTGGTTAACATTATTAATCTTATTACTGATATAAAAATATCAGATCAAAGTAACCCTTCTTATGATAATATTCCTCCGAGAATACCATATATTTACTCTCTTCCTCGCCATACATCATCTTCAGCCATAGATATCAAAGGGGAAACCGAAAGCGGTTCTATAGTAACACTGCAAACGAATCACGGCAAAACGGATGTGGTTGCTGGAAGCACCGGTAGTTTTTTGTTTAAGGTAGATCTTACGGAAGGTGATAACAAATTCTATTTTTATTCAACGGATAGTTCCGGCAATTCAAGCTCGAAGACCATTGAATATAATGTTATTCTCGATAAAACACCGCCTGATATAGAAATATCCTTACCGCAAGATAATACGATATTTTATGGAACTGAGAATATGACGGTTGAAATAAAGGGGGTAAGCGATAGTACTTCTACGGTCACGATTAACGACCGGTATGTTGGGTTAGCCGATGACGGTAGTTTTATTTTTAAATACAGATTAAACACCGGTGAGAATATACTTACGATCAAATCAACAGACCCTGCCGGTAACATTTCTGAAAAGAAGATCACTCTTTTCTTTGAGGAATGAAAGCTGGTCCCGCCAGACCTAATATAATTGCATATACCCCCATTAAATAATTGTAAAAAAGGCTATTATTAAAAAGCGAATTAATTAATGTTATAAATATCAGATAAAATAACATCCTGTTGTAAGAGTTTGTGATAGGATTTTTAATAAAATTGAAAATAACATTAATAAAAGTTACTAATCCCAATATTCCACTCGACGCCAAGAGTAAAAGAATAGACGAATCACTTCCCGAACAAGAATGTGACTTTATGTTGTCGACATTTAGATATCCAACCCTATAAAGGCATATGTTATTAAAGCCAATTCCAAATAAAGGATGAATCTTGAATATATTAAAAGTTTCATAATAATTATCTAACCTGGAATAAATACTAAAAGTACGATATATTTCGACCCCGGAACTTTTTGGCTTTGGAAGGATCAGTATAAATAAAATTATTGCGACTGAAATTAATAAAATCTTCAAGACGTATTTTTTATATTTAATCAAAAAGTATCCTATCAATGTTAAATAACCCGCTCTCGAAAAGGTTAATAATATAGAGATGATAAAAAGAACAGTGAAAATATATTTCAAATATTTCGATATCGGCAAGTTAAATTCCAGCAATATTATTAAACCTATGATTAAAACCAATGCCGTATAGGCAGGGTCAAACAATGTTGAAACAAATCGGAAATAATGATCATCCCACCCTATATTATATAGATCACGAAGGTCGAAATAATATATATATTGTACAAAACCAATAATTAAAAATGATGTGATAGATAAATATAGAAATGTAATTATTTTTTCTTTCACTTTGTCCCCGGTAGACAAATAATAAATAGAATGCGCAAAAGAGAAATATGATATTAACCGAATCAAATACAAAAAGCCTACCATAAGATCCTTAACCATAAAAATATTTAGAGAAAAAATCATGGAAAATATTAACACCAGAATAAGTTTGTTTGAGTGAATAAAATAGGAGTTCTTCTTTGATAGCAATAAATACGGCAACGATAGAAGGACAACAACATCAACGGGGTGAATAACAATATATTTACTAAATAAATAGGTTTCATACCTCAACAATTGTCCGAAGGGCAGAAGAAAGCAAAAGGAGAGGAATAGAATGCAAGCATACACTCTTAAAATCTTCATATATTATCCCAATATTCTATGTTCATATTTCAATATTCATAACCACATGATTCAGCGTCTACTTTTTAACCACATCTGCGACCAGGACAAATACGAGTGAAAGGACATAAGAACCGATATCACAAATCCATAAACACCGTCTTTATACCCATTCAGAAAAATAAAATTTTTAATACACTTAAGAAGTGGAAATAATATTACTTTGTAAAAATTTGATTTTTTTCCCGACCCCATATTTTCTTCAGCGTGAATTACATAATACATAATGATCTTATTTATAAATTCAGTGATCGAATTAGCAGTTGTATGCACAACTGATTCAGATATTTCTCCCAAAGGCTTTTTAACATCCCAATATTCATGTACTTTTCTTTTCCATCTTCCGTATGATTTATTAGCCAACCGGATTATATGCTGCTCACCCATTTCGGTTCCCATTACTTTATGATCAAAAAATATATTTATCCGCTTTATATAGTAACCGTTATATCCTCCTATTTTTATATTTTCCCGCACCTCATTAGTAAAGATGGAGTTAACTTTTTCATCGCTGTCAAGAAAGAAGACCCAATCATTATTTGCTGTATCAAGAGCATAATTTCTTTGCGATGAAAAATCAGCCTTAAGTGCTCTTTTTATATACGTGATACCGAATTTAGAGCATAGAGCTTTTGTTTTATCTGTTGAACCGTCGTCAATAAAAATAATTTCATCAAATCCTTTAAGCGAGGTATATAGGGATTTTATTTTGTCAGCACTGTTTTTTGTCAAAACTACAGCCGATATTTTCATATAAGTCTTTTTAAAATAACAATGCCGTTCTCATCGAACAGAATCTCTTCTTCCTCCAGATATTCTTTCATCTTTATATTTTCTACTATCGTATATTCAATTTCAGGAATTTCACTTGATATTATTATATCTCCAACAGCAGTTGGATTAATTCCCTTCATCTCTAAAAGATATTGATAATTTTGTGCAAAATCTCTTGTGAAATCATCATTCTCTCCAATTCTTTTCAATTTATAATGACAGCCATTACAATCCTCGGCAATAATTTCCGTCGCTTTTTCCAAAATATTATATGAATCACTTTTATCTCGGCAATTTATAAGTGAAAGGTCGCTAAATATCATAATAATAATTATCGCAAAGAATGTCACAAGTACAATGTGTTTGTAGTGACCGACCATCAACAGCAATGCTTTCGCAATCAAGATAAATAACATTGGGGTAATAAATAAATAATAATGCATAGGTGCCTCTCCGTGCAGAAATAAAAATATTAGCGATAATAAAACGATGTATAACGTCACTACCGTATTTTGATTATGAGGACTAATAAAAATATTTCGCATATGACTTGCTGCAAAACTTCGCGCAATCACGATTATGAAAATGGATGCTATAACAAAAGAAATAAAGATGTAATTACTACTAATTCCGAATAAACAATTGAAATATGTCATTATCGAAAGAACACTTGTTTTTGTGGAAAAGATCTCTTTTTCTGAAGTCACTCCGGTAAATCCAAATAATCTGTACGGAATCCAAATCAGAAATTTTACAAGCATAGAAAAATTATTCTTTATGCCATCGATTATTAAAGGAATCACTGGTATCACAAACCCTGCAATTCCGCTTAATAATACATAACGGTCTATTTTCATCCGTTTTAACAAAAATATTAACATCGTTATCGGCAGTAAGATGATTGGCGTATAGTGAAAACTGCAAAATACACCAAGTATAAGAAATAACCAAAATATATACTTGCTATCCAGAAATGACTTAAAAAGAAAATGCAGATATACCGCGGAAAGCGGAAGTACATAGGTATAAAATCTTGCTGACCATGAAAATGTGATCAGATAGGGGGAAAACGACATAAATATAGATGTCAGAATTGCCGTTTTTTTACCCCAATAAATTTTTACAACGATATAATAAAGAATCACCGACAACAGGTTAATAATATTCCCGAATATAAAATGATAGAGAGGTTCGTACTTTGTGATAATCATTATCGGAATATATAGCCAATAGAATAACGGCGCAAAATATAGCCATGGGTGAGAGGTCGGAGGTCCAACGAGCGGAATCGTGCGATTTTCTATCTGGTTTTTCATAACAAGTAGGTTGTCAGCCGTTTCCGAATCAAAATAAAATTGCGAATCGATCTTATAAAATCTAAAAAATGCTCCGATAATAAATATCATTATGAATGCAATATCATAAAACGATAGTCTGCACACAGCCTCGGATATCAATGCCGGAACAATGCCAAAGTGTTTTCGTAAATAGTAAAGCCGGCTATCCTGAAAATGCTTACCCAAGTTCTCATTTTCTTTCACAGCTTCCCATTTGTGAATTACTTTTGCCTTTGGGTTGATCACAATCTTATACTCCATTTTACGAATTCTTTTACCAAGATCCGATTCTTCAAAATACAAAAACATATTTTCGTCAAATTTTCCTGCTTTTACAAAAATAGCTTTTCTCATCATAAATGCAGATCCGGGAACGGCATCGGCTTCCCGTAAGCAGTCCAATGGTTTATCAAAAAGGTAGTATCGTTTAGATACCGGATTTTTTGGAAATACCTTGTTAAGTAGAGATAATGAAAAGATGGCTCTTATAGGTGTCAACTCTCTTGACCCCATCTGAATAAAGAGCTTTTCATTTTTGTCATACAAATTCGGTGCAACAATTGCCGTATCGGGATTTTTATCTAAATATCCGGATAGGGTTTGGAGTGTTTTGGGAAATACTATACTGTCGGGATTAATTATAAATATGTATTCCCCTTTTGCATATTTTATTCCCAGGTTATTTCCTGCACCATAACCTCTATTTTTGCTTTTAATGTATACAACACCTTTGTGACTTGTGCGAAGTTTACGATCTAAGGACTTCTTGTCGCTATTATCAACAACAATTATTTCGTAGCGGGTATCAAAGCGTGATCTTTTAATACTTTCAATGCAGCAGATTGTATTATTATCGCTATTATAGTTGAGAATTATTATGGATAACTTTACTTGTATCATATTTTGATTACCTAAGTGCTCGTTTGAAATTTACAAGCTTTTCCAGCGACTTTTCCAGCCTTTTCCCATGATCTTCCCACGACCATTTTTTTCCTACTACTTTTACACAGTCGTTCGACATTTTCTTGTAAAGTGAAGGGTGATTATTTAGTTCAATTATTTTATAGGCAAAAGCTTTTGCATTCCTGGGCAGAAGATAACCCGTTACGCCATCTATTACAGACTCCCTGTATCCCCCTTCATTTACAGCCAGGACAGGAGTTCCGCAAGCCATCGATTCGATAGCTTTCAAACCAAAGGGTTCGTTTTGATCAAGACATAATGTAGCAAAACTCTTTGAATATTCTTTAGATAAAACAAAATCGTTTGTAATCTTCATCTTCTTGTTTTTAAAATCAAGAACCTTCAATGTAAAATAATTGAGTTTTAATAGTTTGATTATTTTGCATGCAAGATCATAACCTTCCATGCTGTTTTTATTACCTATAAAAAGAAGTCGTTTGGTTTTATTCTTACCGGGCTTAAAAATCATACTGTCCGCACCCAGATAGCACACTACAGATCCCACGTTATAATATTTCAATATATTGTCCTTTGTAAATCTCGATGAGGTAACTATTAAATCAGCAGAATAAACGTTCGATCTTTCGTCATACTTTTTCATAATCCGAACCGTTTTCTCATAAAGATATTTGTAAAATATCACTTTCTTATTGAATTTTAGTTCATCTTCATACACCATTCTTAATGGTTCGTGACAAAAATAAATTGAGTTAGTCTTAAGGTATCGAAGAAGATACGGTGCTTCGAGATATTCATCGGAGTGGGCTAATACAATATCGTAATTCCTTCTGTTAATTTCATCTGCAATATTTTTATGAAGCTGCTTCAATTTTATGAATACATCTAAATCCATTTTTAAACGATTTAAAAAAGAAGGTAATCTGTTTTTTACGCTGAAATCCCAATTGAAACAATTGCGTACATACGGCTTTACATCCATGATGTCGGGATATCTTGGAGAGGTTAGATAAAAATCTACAACATGCTTTTTCGAGAGATATTTAACCTCCTCCAGAACGGTTCTCCTTGCACCCCCCGGAGGAACGTTGTGATAGACGGCAATATTCATGTTTTTTGAGAAATTATAAATATCCAAACACCATCATCCGACACTATCGAATAGTAATATGGTAATAGTAATATTTTTAATAATTTGATTACAACAGTTTCAGGAATAAATTTTCTTAATGGAGAGTCTTTTAAATAAGACCAAAGTTCCCTTTTGTAAGGTTTTAACACGACCAATTTGTGAAGTTTATACCACATCTTAAAAACATTTTCAGGAAAGTAATATTTGTAATCAACGATCTTTAATCCGTTGGTTTTAAGTATTTTTGTCCATTCTCTCAAAGATCTGTAATGAAATTGTGATACTCTTTTGTTGTAACTTAATATTTCCGATTCATCTTTTGAATTTTGGCTAAGAAGACCCGCAAACCTATCTGTTGGAACACAAAAGATAAATTTACCATTTTTTTTAAGTACTCTTGATACTTCAGAAATCGCTTTTAGATCATATTTAATATGCTCAAAAGTGCTGTTTGCAATAATCGTATTGAATCTGCTGTTATGAATATTCATATTTGCCGCAGACATAAAGACAACCTTTTTATACAATGAATTATTCTTTGCGTTTATTATTCCTTTAGCATCAATATCAATTCCAACGTCGATTATTTTATTTTTAAATAAAAACTTGTCCATTATTCCATCGCCCACTCCAATCTCCATAACAGGTTTTTTGAATTTGATATTTTTCCATATAGAAACCTCCACTGATCGAAGAAGAGCATCATTGGGAGCAAACCAAAAATTCTCTATTAGTCGATATAAATCGTGTTTATTAAGTTTAATTTTCATCTGATTTTAATACTATATTAAAATCACACCCCATAATAATGTTAAATGGAAACAATTTACTAAATGGGTAAAAATATACTAAAAAATTATATATTGTATCTTTTGCGGAATAAACCGGTTTTATTGCTGTAATATTGGTCGTTCTGATTTTACCTTTGTATCCGTGTTTTCGGACAATATTTAACAAACCAAAGTATGTTGGTTCATTTACATGCATAACATTATGATACGGGTTCCTAAGTTCTTCATATTTTATTAATCTTCCATAACTTTTTCCTGAAAATATATTCCAAATGTTAATTAGTATCTCAGAAACGGGATAGCACCAAAACTTATAAAATATGTCATAAAATAGTTTATTGGGTGATGTATGAATAAATAAAACACCGTCTTTGCTTAAAATTCTTTTAATATTTTCAAGGATAAAATCAAGCTCTTCCTGATATAGGTGTTCGTATACTTCAGTCATAATGACAATATCAAATGTTTTCTTAAGATGAAGGATATCTTTTGCGTCATAATTGTAAAATCTAATCTTATTTCTGGTTTTTGCAGGTTGAATAGATTTAATTTCGTTAGCCAGTTTTATCGCATCGGCTGAGTAATCTACACCGACGACATTGACCGCTCCTTCGCGTGCGAATTTAACGCACAATTCACCACGTCCACAACCAATGTCCAAAATAGTCTTTCCTTTTACATCCGAAAATCTTTTAAAAACACTTTGTAATCTTGAATCAAGTTCATTTCCGCGATGGTTAAGATATTCTTCATATCCACCGCAATCTTTTAGATAATATTCTTTTGTATATAATTTCGGGTCAACTCTTTTCATTTGAGTACTTTTATTACATTTATTACATTCACTAAAAACGAGATTGACGAGGATATAATGACTGAATAGATTACACCTCTCAGGCCAAATTTCTGCATTAATGGAAAAATTGTCATTGCCATAAGTACAAATGAGATTGTGGTATATAACGTAACATATTTTTGCTTTTTTAATGCATTAAAAAGAGGGTTGCAGGATATTGCGATTGCTCTAATGAATCCGAATATCACCAGTAGTTTAATTAAATCTACCGAGTCACTCCATGCACTTCCGAGTAGTATCGCAACGATTGTGTCAGCAAATAAAAATATAAAAGTACTTAATACAAACGACAATAAGCCAATAATCAAAGCTGTTTTTATGAATACCTTTGCAATGCGTTTCTTTTCATTCGAGATCTGTACGAATATCGGAAATGTTACTGTATTTGCCACATTGGTAATTTCTGTAAGAGGTAGTGTCGCAATTTTATATGAGATCTGATATATCCCCAGATCGTATTTGCCTAATAACTTCCCCACAAGGGTGTCATCACCTTCGCTAAATAGAAAGTTGAAAATTGTGCTACCGGTAACCCATTTTCCCGCAGACGTTATTTTTTTTGCCAACCGAATATCAAATTTAATTTTTGGGTGATATTTTATAAGAGCAAAAGAAAGAATCACTTCCACAATGGCACCCGCGATCAATCCTAAAACTAATCCAAGAGGGTCTTTAAAAAGTGCCACCGATAAGACAGTGACAACAATATCAACAGATAAGACTAAACTATTGATTGAAAATTCTTTTCTATAATCCAATTGTTTCAGGAAATTGACCCTCAAGGGATTCATGAACCCTCTTATTAAAACAACCAGTGCAATTAAGTTTATAATATGTTTCACTTCCGGTGTGTTAAAAAAGCCGGATATAATTAAACTCTCCGCAGCAGCCCTATCTAAACCACGACTCATCAAATAAAACACTTCCTCTTCGCTAACCCGTCCGGTTGTTGCGCCGTGAGAAGCTTTAACATCATTGTGGATACTTTTTTTCTCCTGCATCAAATATACGTAAATCCCCGGTTCAGTCAAAGTCTCAACAACTGATAATGCTAAAGAGGCAATTCCAAATACTCCGAATTGAATGGGGGATAGAATTCTGGCTAGAATTGCGATTCTTACCAGTGACAATATTCTACTCAATATCTTAAACGATCCAATCCATTTTACACCCGACATGCTTGTGTCAAAGTAACCCATATCAATGATCTGATTTTATCATTCTTAATGCCTTAAATGTTTCTGAAGGTTATATTGACACCAATCCCATAAGGAAGCCGAGCATTACGGCAATGTCCGAAGCAAACTGTATAATTACCCCCCACAAACCGGCTTTAAAACTGTTCGTCCGACAGTATACTTTCTTAAATGCCCAAAACATATAAAAAAATATTCCCAATACGAACAGTAAATTAAACAATTCATATTTTGTGGCCATAAGGAGTATATAGATACCAATTACATACCTTAAATATACGGAGATGATCTTAATGTTGTGGGTCGATAATTTCTTTACCGGATGCCACCATATACCGGATAAAGCATCACCTTTGGCATAAAGATACATTTTTTTGATCCCTTCCGTCAAAGTCAACGGCAATTGCCAGTACACAACCGCATCTTTTACACGTACTATCTTCGCCCCTGTTGTAATAATTTTGTAATTGAAAAGTGTATCTTCTGCGGTATCTTTCAAACCTTCAGGAAACCCTCCTACTTTCTCCCAAAGATCTTTTCGGAATGCCAAAGATCTAGCCGACGCCAAAAATCTATCATCAAATTTGTCAGGTGTTATACCAATAAATACGGACATTGCAAGCCTTAATGAAGAATTACCGCCGATCATTTCATAAAATCCTGCAACCATATCAACTTTTGGTTCATAAAACGGTTTTGTAATCTTTTCTATCCAATGTTTTTCGGCAACGCAACCTGCGTCTGTTGTAACAATAATATTGCCTGAAGATGCATCTATTCCAATATTTCTCGCTTCGGATCTTGTAGTCTTAAATTCATATAATTTTATATTCTTAATAATTTTTTGATAACTTTTTATTATGTTTACAGTCTTGTCGGTTGAACCACCATCGACAATAACAATCTCATCAGGTTTCTTTAACTGAGAAATAATAGACTCGAGAAGTGCTGCAATCGACGGTTCTTCATTTAGTACGGTAACAACAAGTGACACTTTCATTTGGAACTATATTATATATCGTAACTGTGTCCATATGAAGAGGCGTAAACAATGTCTTCCAGACGTATCAATAACCCGTCTATTATTTTAGACTTTTTGAATATAAGTTTAATAACTTTATAAGTTTTTCGTCGTTTGGATCGAGTGGCGAAATACCAAAATCATCATCAATTTTTAAAGCCCAATTCCAAACAATAACACCCTGTACATCGTTTTTCTTTGCCGATTCAAAAAGTTTTTCATAAAGAAACAATCTATCATAACCAGAGTTTTCCCCAGATCTTTTTGAAAAACCGATTTCCTCAATAAAAAACGCCCTATCAATTTCCTTTGCATGGTCGCTCCACTTGTCAATTATTTCAAATTCATAAAGTGGTTTTTCTGATATGTATTGATCAATATAATAATGTCCAGACAACGCATCAAAATCGGATTTATGACCAAACTGATCGATAAATGGACCTGTTGCATATGGGTTTATTGAGAAGTCACTAAAGTGTCCTTCGTGGCCTGACGTAATCATGTGATATTTATCCAATGTTCTGATAAAACTAGACATTTCATCTATCCATTCAGTAACCTTTCCGGCTGTTCCGGTCGAAGAACTTCTAGGTTCGTTCATAAGCTCCCAAGAAAATATTGCGGGGTCGTTTTTGTATAATTCTCCCGTTAGACTGTTTTTTCTTAGAACTATCTCCCTTATAAAGTCTTTGTAGATATCTTTTGTTCGACTATCGGTAAAGAATGCATCTAAATCTGAAGCTGATTGGTCAGGTAAATCTACCCATCGCAAATACTGTCTTATTCCCCCATATGCTTCCCAATAATTTGACATGACGAGTATCACTTTCATATCCAACTTGTATGCTGTTGCCAAAACATAATCCACATTGTTCATAAGTATTGAATTATACTTTCCGGGTTCAGGTTGTATTAAATTTTCACTACCTTCACCAAAAACCCATACTCTGACCACATCAATTCCATTGTTTTTTGCCGATGACAGTGTCGAGGCAACTTCATTTGGAGAGCGGAAAATTAGGTCATAGGAATTTACTCCAAGAAACTTGTATCTATCACCATTCATCCAAAAACCACTATCTCTAACATATACAAAATCATCTGGTACATATTTTTTTACATAGACATCAATAAATTCAAATCGTTTTTTCAATTCATAATTCCTTAAGAATTGTGAATCATGTTTCTTTATTAATGAGTCATACAAGGGATCCCCGACATCTCCATTTGCCATTACAATCCAATCCGCATATTGATCAGGATCAACTACAGAGGATTCCCAATATTTTCCAGTTCCTTCATGGATAAATCTGCTTAATGGAAATCCTGTGCTGAAAGAAAGTGCGCTATTGTATGATAGTGCTGTCAATATTAATTCATTACTGTCATCGGCGTTCTGTTTCAGCCATTCACTAACATCTTTCACTCTAAGTGAACTTGACCCCATTTTTCCATCTGTCAAAGTGATAATATAGTTATCCTTTAACATCATAAGAGGTGTAAATATGACAACAAAAAATACAATAGACTTTGCGAAGACGCTTCTCCTTGCAAAATATGCCATAAAAACACTTACTGCGGGAAGCATTATCAATCCATACCTTGCGTTAAAAAGTGTTCCCTTCAATCCCTCTGCAACATTAATATTCATTTCTGGCAACACCAACACTGAACTTCCTAAATATAACGAAGCAATATGAAATATAGCCGGAGAAAAAAGTGTTAAAAGCACAATTTTAGTGTATTTATTTGGATTTTCCATTACAAAACATATAAAACCTATAATACCCGTGAGCAAAACGATTATTCCAACGTTATCGGATACAGCCCACCAATATGCAGATAATGAAAGTGCAATATTGTGTTTTGTAAAAAGTTTTCCAGCACTTTCTATGGCAAATTGCTGAGCCCTTGCGGAATATGGACCAACTGCAAAATATATAGGGTCATCAAATATCAAATAATTCCACAGGATCCATAACAATATTCCAAGACCTGCCATAACACTAAAAAATAAGATAGTTGAACGCATCTTCGCGTTCAATAAAATGCTTTTAATAATAGAACCAAAATTATTTTTTCTGAAATTAGTCTTAAATTCCATAAATTCAACAATAATTAAAACAGTCAATGTTGTTAGAAATTGCATCCATCCATCATATCTTGTAAGAGTTGCCAAAAAAACCGATAATGCAAGTAAAATCATATGTAATACTTTTTTAGTATTTACCCATTGAAGTAAATAATAGACAGAGGTTATAAAAAAGAATATCAACGTTAATTCAGTCATTGGAGTTGATTGCATGTACAATAAATTGACGTTAATAACATAGTTTAGAGTGCAGATAAATACAGTTACCTTATCTTTAATTAAAAATCTAAGAAGCTTAAAAATATATATTGATGAAAGAACATAAAAAGACATTGAATAAATTGATCCAGCAATCCCGCTCTGCCACAACCAATCATTCCATACAAGTGTAAGTATCATAATATGAGGAAAGGGAAGCCACACCCCCCCCAACTGGGCAAACCCGGGTTTCAAATTATCAAACACAAGTCTTGCCATATTCATATGGGCACGAGAATCGTTATATGCAAGGATAATATCGTATTTATATGAAACCAATATCGATATAAAACTCAAAATTGAAGTGAATATGGTCACAACCAATACACCATGTTTATTATAAAAATTCAATGATTTCTTTATTGATTTATCATTAAAAGAAATCACCACTTTGCGATTTATAAAGTTAATTTTCATGAGATATTTTATCTGATGACATCTTATTTGCGAGGAATAACAAGAAAACGATAATTGCAATTATAAGAATATAAAATACGGTTAGCGGAATGTACTTACTAAAATATGTGTTGTAAATAAATGAAGACGACTTTCCGAATCCAATCAACTCAAAATTATATAGGTATTTTATTGTTGGCATCAATGCAGATTCTGCTTCTTTACTTGGAACAATTGCATTTGTAGTCAGAGCACCAGCAACATTTATTAAGATTGAGTAAACTAGAAGTGTAAAATAAGATAATTTAAACCAATGACTGTATGCATAATACTTAAACACTATTCCCAATAATATTGAGGAAAAAGCAAAGAATGGAATTAAATATCTTGGTCCGAATGCCCAACCGCCCCACGGATCTCCCCACATACCGTATAACAATAATACTGCAAAATTAATTGATACTAAAAGATAAAATGGGTATTTTTCGATATCTGATATTTTGTTTTTCAAATTAAATATTAATATGGTAAGTAAATACAGTGGAGAGTAAAACAGAATTCCTCTTTCACTACTTAAAAGCAATATATACCAACTATTTGCAATGTTTTCATATTTGAAAAATCCTCCAACGCTTTTTTTAAACTCATCAGTTTCTCCTTTTATGATTTCATAACCTGAACCATTGTTATTTATATTTATGTTCTCGACAGATTCTACAGTTCCGGAAAGTTTAAAGGGGTTTGTATTTACATAACTGTTGTAAATCAAAGTTGGAATTATTCCTATGAATACGTATAAGATAAATAGCATTATTCTGGAATCTATCGAAATTTTAAATGATTCTTTGTTTTGAAGTGAACAATAATGTCTAAACATATAAACCAATATAATTGGGAGTAAAAATATGACTGCCGGATATTCTATCAATAACATTACCCCAAACAGGACACCCATTAACAATGAATTGTTTGTATTATTTGAAAATATGGTTATATGAAGTGCTAGCAAAATAATCAGTGTCGTAAAATGGTGTTGATATAATGTAGTCGCGTAAGCTAATGCGGAAGTAGCAAAAATAAAAGACAATCCCGCAATGTAGCCAAATCCTGTTTTAGTAATACGGTTAACAATGTCAGAAATGATATACGCATTGATTACAGCAGCCAATCCTACAGACCAAAAAGTGAAAAGCTGGTTTGCATTAAAATATTTACCGATATAATAAAATGGTATAACCACAAAAGATACTCCTGGCGCAAATAGAGAAACAAAGTTTCCATTAATATAACCAAGATCGGGTGTGACATATCCAGCAATTTCCAATGGGAGAAACAAACTATGATTCTCAACAATTGATTGAGTCAAAGCATACCTTCCTCTCTCAGGTGAAAGTTCAAAGGGTTGGGAGTAATCCTTTAAAGAATAAACATCTGACGGCATTATGTTAGAACGCACACCCTTCGTTAATAGTGAAATTAATAGTAAGGTAATTATGAATATATATAATGTACTTAAAAATTTCATAAATATTTGGAAAACACCCAATTCATATAATGATTATGACGATATTTATATTAGTCTCCTATTCTCATACTTTTAATGTTTAACCAACAAACATATTTTGTACAAAAAACTATGCTGATCTATAAAATATTTTAATTTGCAAAATAATATATTACTGTACGAAAATAGACGGTATCCCAGATACACGTTAAACCTGTATTCCATGAAAGGTGTGTAATCTCTTTTTATTTGATTATCACCACGTAGCATGTCAACTTTCGAAATACCTTCACGAAGTCTATTTCTTAAAACATAATAAAGAAGCAACCTTCCCGGAATAACTTCCCTGGCGAATTCCCGGTATGCAGTCATAAATGTATAATAAACACCCTTTACACCCGCCCCAATACGAAAAGCAGCCAACCTGCCATTGTAAAAAAGTAAAACCAGACAAATATTCTTGTTAAACTTTGAAATGATATTTCGTAAAAATCTTATATCATTTGCACATTTAATAGTTCCGATTCTTTTGGTTGATTTAGTGCTTTTTCTTTCTAAACGGACAATTTGATCCAGATAATCCAGGTGCTTCTCCCCAATAATTTTAAATTTCAGTTTATCTCCGTGGCTTTTCAAAATATGGTCCATTGCCTTTTTATGTTTTCGGGATAAAAACTCTAAATAGTTGTCTGTTGCCGGAATATATGGAGTCACGGAAGAACATGAGTATTTTGCATTCCATACATTTGCCAAATACATTGCAGTTTCGAAATCAGATTCAGGAAGCGAAATGTTGTCAAATTGCTTTTTTGCGTACAGAATAATTTTATTCAAGAGATTTGTGGAATTTCTTGCTGTCAATAACTCAAGTTTGTCGGTATACCTGCCACCCATAGTTGTGTAATGTTCAAAAAACAGAAACTTCTCTTTCCGAAGCGGCAAGATACCAACCAAATCTTTACCGCAGTATGCACATACAAAATTGATATTCTTATACTTATATGTTTTATTGCATATTTCAAACCAGTCAGGTGAGTTTGATATGTTTGCGTTGTCGCTTCTATTCCAAAGCGCTATCCAATCACTTTTAAGTTTTTCATCTAATGTCTGTTTAGTTTCTATGTTAATTATTCCCTCCCGTGATTCTTTAATAAGATTTTCATACTTTCCTTTGAAATAATAAATTTCCTTTGTAACTCTAATTTGGTTATTTTTAAAGACATTTTTTTGAGTTATATATTTTTTGATCATTTCAAATCTTTTAGGTTGACCGTATTTGAATTCAAAATAATCATTTTCCGAAATACTTTTGTAATTCTTATAATTACCGAGTCTGATGTTGTAAGGATAATCCGACCACAAATATAAGTTTTTGAAGCTACTCTCACATATATTTCTTACAATCTTATGATCAACGTGTCCTCCAATCGACGCTGAACAAAAAACGAACACATTTTTGCCTTTAATGTTTTTACGTAAGGCCTTTTCTATTTTTCCCAAGTTACTCTCATCCGATTTTTTAATCTGTCCATGCGCAATTGATGTACGGTAAATTGGATATATGTGCAATATCTCAGGTAATACTTTCCCGATAATCCTTTCGTGTGTTTTAATAATTGGTTTTTTTCTCCACAACGCATCATCAAAATTTAGATTAATCATATCTACTCCCATCTCTTTAAACACCGAAGCATCTTCAAGGTGTCTTTTGTCACACAGGTCTTTGACACTCTTACATCCGCTTCTTTTAACAAATACATTTCCGGACAAAGTATAGGGTGGTTTTCCGATACCGTTAAATACGTTTATGACCTTTACCTCCGTCTTATTTGAAAGA
>Ga0209727_1001912_pt1 | contig 15882 bp, 12 predicted proteins | sample RifGroC1_FD_183995 | JGI IMG/M metagenome (GOLD analysis project Ga0209727, IMG submission 183995) | Groundwater microbial communities from Rifle, Colorado, USA - Groundwater C1 (SPAdes) (version 2) | ecosystem: Environmental > Aquatic > Deep subsurface > Groundwater | place: Rifle, Colorado...
ATTGCAAAAGAACTTGGAAAAAAATTGTTAATGGTAAGATACGATCAAATTCAAAATATGTGGGTTGGAGAAACAGAAAAGCATATTCAAAGAATTTTCAATATTGCAGGAAAAAAGAATGCTGTTCTATTTTTTGATGAAGCGGATGCAATTGCACTAAATAGGGCTACGTTAGAAAAGAGCTGGGAGATGAGTCAAGTAAATACGTTGTTAAAAGAACTTGAAAGATTTGAAGGAGTATGTATCTTTGCCACTAATTTTGCTTCAAAATATGATCCTGCTTTTGAAAGAAGGCTGACTATGCACATTGATTTTGTAATGCCAGATAAAGAACAGTGCAAACAGATCCTAGACAGACTCTTACCAAAAAAATCAAGAGACAAGAATTTTGACATATGCTCTTTAGAAATCGAGGGATTGAGCGGAGGAGATCTTAAGAACCTTGCACTAAATGCGGCAGGAATTGCAGCAAAGAAAAATGCAGATAAAATATCAACTGAGCATATTCAAGAAGCAATTAGAATGGCGAAGGGCAATAAAAGAAATTCAGATAATAAAATCTATCTTACAAAAGTTGATGATTTCAAGCCAGTAATTTTTAGGTTACTGGGAAATACTCTTTCAAGTTTTCTACTTCCTGAAAAAGTATTAGTATTAGAGGGTTCTTCTGATACAACATTTATAAATAAATGCCTAACTCTGTTATTAAAAAAAGGGTTCGCTGTTCATAATTCAGGTGGAAATGGAAATATAAATTATGCCGTTAACTCTATCACTCAATTTTTAACTTTCCATAAAAACGAGTTGCCGGTTTATAACAATAATGTATTTGTCCTTGCCGATAAGCCGATCAAAAATACCGTGGTTAGGCAATGGGAAATACTACTTGGAGATAAAACAAGGTTAAAGGTATTAACTAAAGACGCCATAGAACATTACTATCCTGAACATATTCTCCAAGACATTTTTAATACAAAAGAAGGCAGAGAAAAAATAGCTACTGAATATCTGAAAAATAACCCGAATGGATTTAATGGTAAGCAAGTGCCAAAAACCATACTCGCAAAACTTTTAACAGAAAAAATAACATTGGCTGATCTTGATGATACGAGCAATGAATTGTTTGTTTTCTTGAAAACCTTACCGTAAAAACATAACCTAAATTTCAACTTTAATGTTGTTAATTATTTTTTCTTTATTTTCTTCGCCCTCTATCCATTCAGAATATCCAACCCTGAAGAAATCCCAACCGGCACTCTCTAAAACCTGCTGTCTTTGTATGTCGCTTTCAACATAAATGCCATAAGCTTCGTCTATATTATCTTTAAAATGGGTAGGACCATCACATTCAATCGCTAACTGATTACCATTCTTTAAATTTGTAATTACAAAATCAATTTTAAAACCACAGCTCTCTACTTGATTTTGAATTGTATACCCTCTACCAAGTTTCTTTTTAAGTAGATAATAAAATTCTTCTTCAAAATAACTATCAAATTTTTTAAGGGCTAGTTTAGAAGCTGAAACCTCTCCGTTGTCTCTAACATATTCCAAGTATTTCTTTATCCATATACCATTAGGAATTTTCTCAATAGGTAAACTTGAAATACAGTGAACTTGCAATCTTGCTCGTGAAAATGCGACATTAACTCTACCAGCATTTATATCAGCTCTTATGTCGCCAGTTTCTCCTGTTAACGGAATATATTGTCTTTTTTGAGAGGGGTCTCTAATAACAAAAGAATATATCACAATATCTTTTTCGTCTCCTTGTATCCCTTCAATCACTGCAATTTTTAGCTTTTCACTTTCTTTAATTCTATTGTCCTCAAAAATCTTTCTGATTAGTTCTGCTTGGTCATTAAAAAAGGTTAATACTGCAAATGTTTTTCCCTCATATTTCGGATCGTCAACCATTTCTTGATACAGCTCAAAAGCTTTTATAGCTTCCGCTCTGTTGGTATTATCACTTATCTCTCCTACGCCATTATTTTGAATGTCGTGAATAACCATTATTCGGTTTGTATCTTTATAAGTTAGATATTTATTATTTAAAGCTATCAAACGTTTGCCTTTTGGTTCATAGAAGTATTTATTGCTAAAACCTATTAACTCCATTGGGGAGCGATAATGATACTGAAGTATTTTTGGTATACCAAATCTAGTTTTGGCAATATCTAAAACTGACTGCACGGCTGTTCCAGTTGGTTTTATTTGTAAACTTTCAGGAACTTTGAAACGACTAGCAAGTTGGTCAAAGGCATTGTTTGATTTAAACATTACTGTGCTATCCCTCATTTGTTCAGGGTCGCCCACAAAGATAGCTTTCTTGGCTCTATACATTGAAGGAATTGTATAAGCGATATTACATTGAGAAGCTTCGTCAAATACCACATAATCAAATAAATTTGCCACCAAAGGAATGAGCCGACTAGCGTCGTCTAAATCCATAATCCACACAGGGACTACATTTAATATGGTCTCAAAGTTATTTGGGTCGCTCTTTAGTTTATCAAAAGTTTTAAACGCTTTTTTTGATTTTTTAAACGCTTTTTGTAATTCTTGAAGTTTTCTGTATATCTTAACCTGTGAGACATTTGTCTTGATATTATCTTCTATGATTGCTGATAAGTACTGTGAAATAATTTGTTTTCTGGTAATTGTATTTTCTGGTATAACTTCTTTCTTAAGTTGAGCAATCTCATCAATTAAATTTCTTTGATTATGGTTCAATGTAATAAGCTCTGATAATTTCACTACTAGTTCTGTTGCAGTTATAGATTTTTCCTTTAAGAATTGAAGCAGTTCAGCAAGAGTCTCTCTTGAGAGTTCCAAATTAGCTTCTATTTCTTTGAGAGAAATTTCCAGCTTTTCATTTTCAATAATTGCTTCCCAGTAACTACAAAATCCAAGCAGTTGTTCTAGTTCTTGTGTCGCAGTATGGCGAGATATATCTTTTCCAAGAATAGAATTTATTTCTTCATAAATTTCCTTTGGTAATTTTGTTAAATGTGATTTAAGTCGGATCTTTCGGCTCAAATTATTGATATATCTTCCTATGTTAAATGACCTGTCAAAACCAGTTTTTTTAACATCAAGAAGAACAGTTTTAATCAAATCTGAAAAAGCAAAATCAGAGAACAAACCTCTATCAAGATTATATTTTCCTGAAATCTCTCCTAGGTTCTCAATTAAGTTATTGTTTTCTGATATTCTTTCTTTGGTTTCTGTATATGAATTATATAGTTCTTCCGTAAGGTTCGTTAAAATCTTTTCTTCATTTAATTCAGGAAGTTCTTGCAGAAAATCATATTCTCGCTTCTTTTCTTCAAACTCATATATGCTTCTTTCAATTGCAATAATTCTGTCTCTTTTACTCAAACTTTCACCTGTGTTTGTGGTAAATTGGGTCAAAGTTAGGTCATTTCTACCATTACTTTTTTGAGCGCCGTAAGTATCTAAAGAAGCTAATTGAGAAGATATTGTATCGCTTTCTTCGTCATTTAATTGCTGAAATTTTACGCTAGGTATGTAGCCAAAAAGTAAAGGCACTTCCAGTGTTTTCAATTTGTCTTTTACAACACGTAGAGCTTGGGGCTTTTGACTTACGAATAATACTTTATTCTTATTAACTGCCAAATGAGAAATCAGATTAGAAATAGTTTCTGATTTTCCTGTGCCGGGCGGTCCTTGAATTATGGAAGCTTTGTTTCCCAAAAGAGAAGTCGTCGCTCTTTGAAATTTATCGTATGGAAATGGAAAATATAAAGCTTTTTCTTCACAAACATCAGAGTTTATATTTAAACCTTCTTCTGAAAACCAACCAGACAAAGACGTGTTTTCTAAAAGTTTCTCTTCTTCTCTTGAAAGTTTTGTTAGGTCTTCAACTAAAAAGAAATTTGCTCTTGGTGCTAGTGTCAATCTTAATTCTTCAAGTGTAAAAGATTTTTCGTTGAAAGTTGCTTCAGTTAGTTTCAACTTTGCTTTTAAAATATGCCATAAATCCAAAAATACTTGATTGGAAGTAATAGGAATAGAAAAAGCTTCCTCACTTTCCATTTTTACGTAATCATTTAAAAATTCATAAACCAAATCTTCTTTTTTATAGGTTCTAAAGATTTCATAGAGTGGGGGTAAGTTTAAACGAACCTCAAAATCAACTGGGGTAATTGAGTATCTATCTGTATTATTTTTATCTTTTTCTTTATCAATTCTAACAGGCAGTGAGAATAAATAGAATTGTTTTAATACTAGTTTTGCTTCCTCTTTTTCGGTGCTTTTTTGTTTTTCATTTTCTTCAATATCTTCCTCTGTTTCTATTATCGGTTCTTCTAAAACTTCAAAATCAAATTTACCAAAACGAAGAATTGTTTCTTTTGTAAAAGTGTCGTTCTTCGCCTTATTGTATATTTCGTCTATCTGTAATGCGAGAGCTTTTTCTTCTCTATACTGATCTGCAATTTTATCAGTAATATCTTTTGGGTCAGTATTATAATAACAGTCCAAGTTAACAATTTCACTTAAATTACCGTCAGTATCTCCATTTATCAAAAGTGGCAAAGAAAAGTATTTTTGTGGTAACTTAATATCTAGTGATGTCCCCCTATTAAAACCTGTCGGTCTTGTTAAACTTAAATATCCCAAACAGTATTTAATATAAGAATTTAAGGAAAATTCCATAAGTAAGCTCAATTGTAGCAAAATAAATCAATAAATAATAGTGTTGTGTAATTACAATTATGCAACATTGAACTTCTCAAAAACCTGAAACACATCAACAGTTTTCTTTTTTATATCTATCTCGTCGTCGTAAACAATCAGCATTTCTAAACTGCTATGTCGGCTGAACTTTCTCACGTCCCTCACGTCAAGTTTTTTAAGCAGTGCGGTGATGAAAAAATGGCGAAATCCGTGCGTTGCCTTGTTGATACCAACTGATTTACATAAAGCACCCAGTTGGCGCTTTATCGTCATAGTGCTAATTCTTTCACTTTTCCTATTGCTCATACTTTGGAACAATGCACCACTTCCAACCTTATTAGTTTTCATATACTCTCTCAAAGCATTAACTGTCTGCGGTGCGAGATATACAATTTCCTTATCGTCTGAACCCTTACCCCTAACAAAGGCAACCTTGCGAACTAAATCAATATCTTGGACATTAAGTCGGATTATTTCTATCTGCCTTAAACCCTGAAAAGCCAAAAGAGAAAATAGTGCGCGAAGTCGTGCTTTTTTTGGGGTGTCCGACAAATCTTCTAACTTGGCTAAAAGTTCCATAATTTCTTCTTCAGTAAATCCTTCTCGTTTGTGCTTTTTGCTTTGGCTGAAAAGTTTTACATTTTGGGTAATATCAACTGGTAAAAATCCCAGCCGATTTAATTCTTTAAGAAAAACTCTCGCAGTCGCTAGATATTTATTTTTCGTGGACACAGTATAATCCGTCCGGCTTTCTAAATGTCGCTTAAGCAAGAGATAAGTGTTTCTATCTAAACCGTGTTCTTTTGCATACGAAATAAAAAAGCCTATCCGTGATGAATAGTCTTTTCGCGTATTTTCTGAACAATCTAGCCTATCAAAAATCTGATCGGCTCTTTTTCTAATCTCGTCCACCTCTATTATTTCCTGTTTCATTTTCATATTGAATATGAACTAATAAAAGCCCTCGCTCTTCAAACGAGGGGGTAAGCATAGTAAACCTATGACACTTTTTATAATCTTTCTCTGAACACATCACGCACACTCGCTTTCCCGATTTAGCAAGCTCTGTAAGCTCATTTATAGCTTCTTCATATCCCACATTTACGGCTCTACCACCGAGGTTTGCACCCCTAAATAGGTAATTTATGCTCTCGCTGGCTAACGTTGCACGTAGGGGCTTTTCATTGAAATAAGGACAGAACCTACTGGCTGGGTAAGTTCTAATATCTGCCAAAACTTGAATTTTATATTCCTTCAGCTTTTTTAGAAAGGTATTTATGGAAACGTTGGAATGACCAAAAGTGTAAATGTAAATTTCGGATTTCATAATGAAACCCTAGCAGACGGACTACCTAATGCAAATTGGGGTGTGGACAAACCCAATGAAAATTTTTTATTGAGGCAAGCCAGCGTCTCGGCAATCTACTTTTTCAATAAACTTCCAATTTTGATAGCTTGCTTCATTTTGTGCTTGTAAATATGCTGCCGAAACCTGCATTGCCTGAACACAAGTTTGCATTTTATCACCCTGACGTTTTGCAATCTGATACTGATCAACTGCGTCTTGGGCAACTTTTCGGCGGATATCGTCCATATTTTTAGACGCTTGCTGTTCTACTCCACCACCTAGAAAATAAAAACTGTAAATAATAACGAAAACAAGCACCCAAAACCACCCCTTTTTATAAAATGGTTGCTTCACTTGCTGTTCCATAAATAATTCTTTTGCAGTTATTTATAAACCAGTGGAAAGGCGCAAAAAAATCTCGCCACAGGTAGAACCCGAAGGTTCTCGTATCAATTTCTTGATACGGCAAGTGAAGCGACCCTATGACGAGGTTTTTGTGCTTCACTTGACTTATTGACCATACTTTCTAGAAAAACTAGAAAGGTTAGGTCTTCATATTTAGTTGTAAAAGAATTATATCAAAATCGCTCTTTTTATTCAATTTCAGCTTCTTGGTCTTTAGCAATTATTGAAGCTAGTCCTATGTTTTTTAGAGCGTGGTCTATTTTAGCTTTTTCTTCGTCAGTAATTATTCTTTCCGGTGTTATGTCTTCAACTTTTACTCCTTTTTTGTAGTTCTCAAAAAGAGAAGCGCATAATTCCACAGCTTTAGGGTCGCCTGTTTTTGCTCTTTGCACTAATCCGTAATAAATACTGCTGGTAAATTTTCTAAAATACTGGTCGCGATAGATAGAAACTTCGTCCCAAAATCCAACACGTTTTTTCCATTCGGAAAGGGTGTTTATATCAATACCTAATTTCATAGCAACTTCGTTCTGTGTTTTGGGTATTCTGTCTTGCGGTGGTTTAGCACACCACTCAATAAATTCAAGAAGATTTAATGGATTACGTATCTTGCTCGTGTCAATAAACTTAAACAGATTAGATTTTTCTATTTTAGGTGTTTTAGGGGTTATCTTCTTTATTTTTACTTTCGCCGGATCTAGTTTTTCAAGCTCTTTTTCTTGCTGAATTGGAGCGATTTTCTTTTCCCGATTTAACACTTGTGGCTTGATTGCTTTCTTCGTCAAAGTAGCTTTTCTTCTAGCAAGAAATTCTTGTATATTTAGCCCTTTTCTTTTTACTCCTGTTGGTGTTTGCATATTATTTATATAGTTCTATTACTAATGAGGTAAGTATCCTATAACATTTTAATATAAAAAACCCTTTATAAATATACCTCACAAAGCTAGAGAAAATTTATTTAGCACTGGACTGATAATAGGCATAGCTTCTTTCCAACGTAAAACTTCACTTTCTAAAGTGTTCCAACTAAAGTATAATGAGTTCACCATCAACAGTTAGCACGAGTAGTATAAGAAATTCTAATTTTTAGTGTATTTTTATGATAAAATATAAGTATGGATATTAATATATTAGAATTTGCAGAAAATAAGGGTAAGGAGATTGCTAAAAATATTTCAGAAAAATATGACCAGGCAGATTTTGATTTGTCTCAAAATAAAATAGAAAAAGAAATCTACAATATATCATTTAACTACGCCAGTATTTTCTTTTTTGAAAATTCTAAAATGGCTCTTAGTAAAAAAATGAGAGATGATCTCATATTTAAAGTAAGAAGTTTTATAGCAGAAAAAATAAATTTGGATAAAGAAGGAAACAATAAATTACTTACGGAAGTTATTAAATTTTATGTAATTCAATATTTATTATCAGACTATAATATTTTCATTGCTTAACCTGTAATTAAGTTCAATTATGAATGACATACTAAAATCAATATCTGCTGTTGTGATATCTACATTTTTAATAAGTCTTTTTACTTATCTCCTAATTATCAATAAGATAGGTCAAAATATTTATTTACCGCTTATGGCCCTATCTATTTTAATAGGCTTAATAATTTACTTTAAAGATTCAATAAAAGAACTCAATTTAACAGAAATGAAAGTTATTTTGGAAAAGAATCAAAACATAAAAGAAGAAATACAAAAAATTACCCTTAATCTTGTACGCCTTTTAAGTAAATTAAGTATCTATTCTTCTGGAAGTTGTGTGAACAGAAAAGAATTAAATGATAATATTGACTCTGTATTAACCAACATTTCCATAAATAAAAATCAAAAAGATGAAATAATGAAACTACCACGATTAATGGAAAAATTTATGAAAGATAAATCATCTCTAACAAAAGAGGAAAAAGATTCTATTAGTGAGGTGTTCTCTTTAAAAGAAAAGTGATCGCACAAGAAGGGTTGTTATAATATACTTAAAAAGTATTAAACCGCCTTACAGGGCAATGAACCATTGAATTCTATCTGTTAAAAGCTCACAAAATTTTTAATAAAAATTATTTTTTCTTTTACTAGTGGTTTGTGTTAGAGTAAAGGAGAAAGGGGGGTTGAACATTGAAAAGGTTCGTAGTGGAAGAACACCATCGACGCCCCAGATCGCTGGGTGGAGCTGACAAACCACCCAACATCTCCTTCGTTCCCCACCGACTTCACCGACACTGGCATACCCTATTCGGGAACCTCAACGCCGAGCAAATATGCAACAAGATCAACTTGTCTCCGTGGAAGCCACGAGGGGTGACGCTAGTGTGCCATTTCATAAACGGCACGGAGGTTGCGATAAGAGGCAAACACGATTCGGTGCAAGTTTCTAAGTGCCAACTAGCCTGGTATCGGCTCTTTGGTAGACTGGCCTTTAGAGAAACAATCAACTATATAAACAACGTGTGGCTCGACCCAAGCTACCATTTCTATATAGTAAGATAAACCCGTTTCATTCAACGACGCAAAATCCGTCGGAGTGGACGGGTTTTGTGTTCCCTATCTTTAAAGATTCATTTGGTGTATAATGTAAAGGTAGCAACAACAGTAGATTTAGTCGACCAGCTGTTAATGTTACCTTTTTAAGTTAACTAAAATACTATGGACGATACAAAATGCCCAGTATGTGGCAATAGCCCATGTACTTGCCCCCCGACTCCCCCAACACCTGAAACTCCTGCTCAATAAAAAGCAACTAAAACACCCCCCTCTAGGGGGTGTTTTAGTTTTTACTAATTGAAAATAATTTACTTTTTATCTTTCCACTCGTCGTCCTGGCGGACTAGCAGTTTGCGTTTATTTTTCTGGTCAAGCAGTATGGCCTCCACCACGCGCTCCATCCGCACTCCCTGAGAACCTTTCACCAACACCATATCTCCGTTTTTTACGAAAGTTTTTATGAAATCTCCCGCCTCATTTGAATCTAAAAATTCAAAAATTTTATCTTCGTCCATCCCGGCCTGGAGCGCGCCTTCTTTGATAGCTTTCGCTCTCTGCCCCACCACCATCAGTATATCCTCTTTCCTCCCCAAGTTTTCCTTAGCAATTTTGCCGATATTTTTATGAGCTTCAACGGTATGACGTCCGAGTTCTAGCATATCTCCCAAAACAGCAATCTTTCTCCCATCCCATTTTATTTCTCCCAGAGTCTTGAGCGCGGACTCGCAGGCGAAAGGAGAAGAATTGTAAGTGTCGTCAATAATAAAACTTTCTTCTATTCCGTCAAGTAACCGCATCCTCCCGGGAGGAACGTCATAATTTTTTAATGAATTTGTCGCATCTAACATATTGAATTTCAAACCGGAAGAAAGAGCCAGCGCCGAGAGAGACGCGTAGATATGATTACGTCCGAATACACCCTCTATGACGACGGGCAGGCTGCTTCCCTTCTCGTCCACTCTGAAAATAACTCCCTCCGGTATGTTTTTATCATTAAAAAGTATTTTGTCGTCCGAGCCCAAAATATCTGCCCCTTCCCCAAACCCGTAAGTAATTGTCCGGCATTTTGTCTTAGCTTTCATCTCCAATACTATCTGGTCGTCGGCATTCAATACCAAGATACCATCCGACTTGAGAGTCTTAATGAGCTGGCTCTTTTCTTCTACCAGATGCTTGTGAGAACTAAAGAATTCAATATGGGGTGGAGTTTCTCCTATAGCCGTGATAATCACAGCATCCGTAGAGAGCCAGGAAGCTGTCTTTTTTATATCATCGGGCTTGCCCACACCCACTTCAAGCACCAGCCACTCGGGATATTTATGAGACCAGAGGAAAAGCCATAACCCTTTAAAAATATTTTCAAGCCAAGTCAACGGGCTGCTCCATCCATTCGGACATCCCAAGATGGTAAGTGGCAAGCCTATCTCGCTGTTGAAACTTTTTTCACTTTTGCGAACATACGCGACTTTGGAAAGCACCGCATACACCGCATCCTTAGTAGAGGTCTTGCCGAGCGAGCCGGTGATGGCGATAATCTTTGGTTTATATTTATAAAGCACGAGTTGTGACTCTACTCTCAAAATATAAGTTATTATTTTTTTGAAGCTGGTTTTCATTTGATTTTCCCCTCTCCTTAATAAGGAGAGGGTTAGGGTGAGGTGAATTTATCTATCCGGCGGAACATTATAATAATTTAATAAAAACTTGGTGATGTCTAAAAACGGATCGGACCAAGTGGTAGCGGCATAGGACACACCTTTCGGATTTATCGCATAGAGTAAGACTATAAATTTCGGGTCATACGCCGAGAAATAGCCGAAAAAGGAATGCGAGTGCCTGTCTGTATAATATCCTCCGTTTACGCTGTCCGCAACTTGCGCCGTGCCGGTCTTCACTGCCACGCTGAAGTGTTCTAGCTTCGCTTTGCCTTCTTTGATGGCTTTATCCATCACCGTCACCAGCATACTCGTTATTTCTTCCGAAGTCGCTTTGGTGATTCTGGTCGGAGTCGTCGGATAGGTGAGCTCTTTGGAAATACCGTTATCGTATTTTATTTCTTTCACCACGTGCGGAACGACCAAATTCCCGCCATTACCCAAGGACGCCAGCGCCCGCACCAATTCAACGGGAGTGAGCGCGATACCTTGGCCGAAAGCGGCATTGGCATATTCAATCTCGCGAGGACTCTTTAATATACCCGATACCAAACCGCTCGTCTCGTTCGGTAAATCTATTTTCGTTTTGGTATTGATGCCGAAAGAAAGCAGATAGTCCCGCATCCTTTCCTTCCCTAGCTTCTGCTCCACGAAAACCATCCCTGTATTGAGCGACTGGTTTAAGACCTCCTGCATACTCGTGTTCGGTCCTCGGCCCTTCTTGTCAAAGTTAAATATTTCTTTTTTTTCAACTATTACGGACCCTTTGTCGTTGTAGGTGGTCTCTGGTGTCACTACTCCCGCGTCCAAGGCGGAAGCCATCACGAGCGGTTTTACCACTGAGCCGAATTCTAAAACATTTTCCACTAATGGATTGGAAAAAATGGAGACTACTCCCACTTGTGAAAAATTATTGGGGTCAAAATCCGGCTTCACAGAAAGCGCGTAGATGGACCCGTCCTGTGGGTTCATAATTATCCCGCCAATAGAATCAACTTGATACTTGTCTCTCACTTCCACCAGCTTCTTTTCCAAAAATCCCTGCACCTGGGGTTCAATCGTTGTCACAATGTCGCCCTCTAACGCTTCTTTCTCAAACAAAGTTTTACGAATATTGGAAAAAACTTCCGCAAAAAAATTAACATAAGGATTGTTGTCATCGCGCGAAAGCAGGTCATCATACTGTCTCTCCAGTCCATAGCGTCCGCCCAGTTCATCTCCCTTGTAGCCGACAAAGCCGAGCGTATGCGAAGCCAGATTTCCCCCGGGATAGAAACGCCACTTTTCTTTGTAAATGTTTACGCCGGGCAGTTTAAGACCGGAGATGGCGTCCGCCTGCTCCTTTCCCAAATGGTGCAGTATTTCTTCGTAGGGGTCGTTCTTTTTCTCCGCTTTGGCGATAAAATCGCCGTGAGCAACGTCCACTACTTTAGATAATTTTTCATAGGTGTCTTCCAGATCAATAATTTTATTGGTATTGATAGCCATCTTAAAACCGGAAATTTGCGTAGCGGCAGACACGAGCTGTCCATCCTTGCGTTCAAAATAAATATTGCCTCTTTCAAAAATATCAGAAGAAGCTGTGGCATATTGGCGGTCGGCAGCTTCCGAATAAGTTTTACCGTGCACAATCTGCACAAAAAAAAGCTTCGCCATGAGGATACCGGCAAAGACAATGACACAAAATAGAACTACCCGAGACCTTAAGAGAAAACTATATTTCATTTTTATCAAGATTTAAACTGCCAAGAGCCTTGCGGGTGGCGAAAGTCGCTTTTGTTTCTTTAAATCCCATAGAAGACGACAGGGCCAAATCAACGCTATCCGAAATGGATAAATATGAGAGCTCCAGATTTCCGATTTCATTGGTGAGAGCGAGCGTCTCTTTCTCCAAGGCTTTTCTTTGCACGATATCAAAAACCATATTGCCTATAATTAAAACATACCAAAAGACCAAGGCGGCCAGGATTGCGAGGAGAGTGTTTAAAATAATTTTCCTGACTTCCAAATTGTTGTTGGTGATGCTCGTGTTCCTTATTCGGGTCTTAAATTGTAGTGCTGCTTGTCTCATTATATTTTTTCTAAAATTCTTAATTTCGCGCTCCTTGCTCTCGGGTTCTTTTTTAAATTTTCTTCGTTTTCTAAAATCGGTTTCTTATTTATTAATGTCGCTTTTCCTTCTTGCTCCCTCGGCCCAGAGCCTACGGGCGAGGCCAATGCTTGAAAATATTTCTTCACTATCCTGTCTTCCAAACTATGAAATGTTATCACCGACATCCTGCCTCCTTCTTTCAGTGCTTCAAACCCTTTCTGGAGCCCTGTCTGCAAACTTCGTAATTCGTCGTTGACCGCAATCCTTAATGCCTGGAACGTCCTCGTGGCAAAGTGCAACCTCGCCCTCCTGTATGCTGCCGGAACTGAGTCGCTGATTATCTTCACTAGGTCGGTGGTGGTCTTTATCTCCGCTTTCGCTCTTGCTTCCACAATTCCCTTTGCTATTCTTCTGCTAAATCTTTCTTCTCCGTATCCGTAAATGATGTCTGCCAGATTCTTTTCTTCCCAGGTGTTTACGATTTCTCCCGCAGTCAGGTCTTCTTCCCCTGGATTTTTCTTCATTGTCATTAAAAGCGGTTCGTCTTTCAGGAAAGAAAATCCTCGTCCGGAATTCTCCAACTGGTCGGAACTCAAGCCTAGGTCAAAGATAATTCCATCCACTTTTTCGCTTCCCAGAACTTTATCCAAATCACGGAAATTTTCGTTATGGAAAGAAATTCTTTTTTCGTTTCCATCCCACACGCTCTGGTCTTGGTCCAACGCTATTACTTTCACTTTCGGAAATCTTTTTAATATTTCCCTGCTGTGTCCGCCTCCTCCGAAAGTAACATCCAGGACAACTTGCCCAGAAGCAAGGCTTTTGGAATCCCCTAAAGCCTTGCTTCGGGGCAGATTCAGCCCATCTATTGTTTCATTTAAAAGAACTGTCTTGTGAACACTTTCTATCTTTGTCATCTATAAACTCTTGCCGCTTCCAAGCTTTTCTGCCAAATCTCCGGCTTGTTTTGCTACGGCTTCTTGATTTTGCGACCATGTCTTGTCATTCCAAACCTCCACTCTGTCTCCGACTCCGATAATTGCCGCGCTATTTTTTAAATTTATTCTGTCTTTCAGAAAATCCGGGATTAATATTCTGCCGATTGAATCTATCTCTGCTTCAGCTGCCCGGCCAAACATATATCTGTTAAAACTTCTTTGGTCAGCTTTCAAAAAAGATAAATCATTTTTCGTATCAGAAAGCCTTGCGCTTACTTTTTCCCATTCTTTAGTTGTAAAAATAAACAAACAAGAATCCAGACCGGGAGTAATGATAACTTTCTTGCCCATCTCTTTGCGGAATTTTACCGGCAAAGACATTCTGTTTTTTTCGTCTATGGTGTGTATGTATTCGCCGATGAGCATATTTTTATAAAAATTATTTATCCACCCGTTTCCCACCTTTTCCCACTTGATTAACATTATAAACCACTACTAAAACAACACCAAGCCCAAACTGTGGATAACTCTGATCAACTGTGTTTCTTGACTATCTATCCTAAAAGTTGTAAAAAGTGAGTGAGGAGGCTCTTTGTGATCGTTGAGATTATAATCCTTGCCGTAGTGGGACTCTTCATTGGGGGTGGCGGTGGCTCTTCTCTTCCTCTGGGCAATCGAACGGCTCAAGGACTTCCGTAATTGGTTGTCCTGGCGAAAGTTCACCCGAATTCCGAAAGGAGAACGTGATGCCTGATCTCGAGACGCTCAAGAACATCGCCGTCATCAGCTTCTTCATCATCGTCGGTGTGAGTATCGTCGGCTTCGTCATCCTCTGCGTGGGTATCAACGTTCTTAAAAAGGGCGTTGACGCGTGACGAAACAAGGGCACCAGCCTTCGCCCCGGTGCGATCGGGGCGAAGGCAAGGAAGTATTGTTCTTTCAAACTATCAACACATCGGCGAGAAATCGCCACAAAAATGCCTCGGAGCTTCACGCCCGAGGTTGTGTCGTTTATGGGAGGTTTAATTCTCCTCTTGAGGAGTACCCTTTAGGGGGAGGTGGACGAATTTTCCACCCCGGCGCAAGCGCCACCCCTCAAGAGGGGAATATTTTTATTCCCTCGGTCGCATCAAGGGGAAGAGTTGTGTCTCGCGAAGAGGTTTGTCCACAAGGAAAGCAAAAAATCTTTCACCGAAGCCGAAGCCGAAAGCCGGGGGCATACCGTGTTCAAGCATTTCCACAAATTCATCATCCGGCATCATTGCCTCTTCGTCCCCTCCTTCCATTAATTTCTTTTGAATTTCAAAACGTTCGCCCTGGTCAATAGGGTCATTTAATTCCGAAAATCCATTTGTCATTTCCGCCCCAGCGAGAATTAGCTGAACACGCTCAGTCAGAAGCGGGTTCTCTGGTTTTGCCTTGGAGAGTGGAGACACTAGCTTCGGCACATCTACGAGCCACGCCGGCCCGACGATTTGCTTCCTGCAATATTTCCAGAGCGAGTCGGTCAAGCGCTCCTTGTTGGTTCCCTCGTACTTTACTCCGAGCTCGTCTAACTTTTTCATCATTTCTTTTTCAGAGGCAGTTAGCACATCTACGCCGGTAATCTTTTTAACCGTATCCACGTAAGTGATGACTTCCCATTTCGGAGAAAAATCAATTTTCTGTCCGTGTGTTTCAAATTGCAAAGTGCCCAGAGTTTCTTGGGTAACTTCTTTCAACATTCTTTCGGTAAATTCTATCCCCTGTTTATAATCCATATATCCGGCATAAAATTCCAGGTTGGTAAATTCCTGCGTATGTTCCGGGCTGGAGCCCTCATTTCTATAAACTCTACCTATTTCAAAAGTTTTAGGAAATCCGGCCGCCATTAATCTTTTTTGCCACAATTCTCCAACAGAAATTCGCATAAAAACATCAATATCAAAATCGTTGTGGTGAGTTTTAAACGGCCTAGCTTCCGCTCCGCCAGTAGTGATTTCAAGAGTTGGTGTTTCCACTTCAAGAAATCCTTTATCTTTCAAAAAATTTCTGGTAGTTTCCCAAAATTTTTCTTTCTTCTCAAAAACTTCTTTGATTTCGGGGTTCATTAAAATATCCAAATAGCGTTTTCTAAATCTTTCTTCCACATCCACGAGACCGTGCCATTTTTCAGGCAATGGGCGTAGACTTTTAGAAAGCATGCGCCAATCTTTTATCTCTATTGTTTTTTCTCCTCTATTTGTTTTGAAAAAAGTCCCTTGTATCTCCACTA
>Ga0209727_1001916_pt1 | contig 15858 bp, 20 predicted proteins | sample RifGroC1_FD_183995 | JGI IMG/M metagenome (GOLD analysis project Ga0209727, IMG submission 183995) | Groundwater microbial communities from Rifle, Colorado, USA - Groundwater C1 (SPAdes) (version 2) | ecosystem: Environmental > Aquatic > Deep subsurface > Groundwater | place: Rifle, Colorado...
TTAGAACTCCCTCTCAAGCTTTCCTAGAAAAACAGAGAAAGAAATAAAAACAATGAGCAACTCAAATAATCGAGAGGACATTAATAGCGGACACTACACCAAAAAGCGCTCAACAAAATATTTATATATCCCCAATCTCTAAAGATATCATAAAAAAGATGGTAAACAAAAAAGCTCAGGACTTATCTATCGGAACATTAATCCTAATTGTCCTCGGAATAATCGTCTTGGTTCTATTAATTCTCGGCTTTTCAATGGGCTGGGGAAATCTCTGGGAAAAAATTAACATCTTCGGCGGAGGCGGCTCGTCAATCGAAAGCGTAATCTCAGCTTGTAATTTAGCAGTCACTTCGAACTCAAAATATTCTTACTGTGAAAATTTCCAAAAAATAAAAATAGACGGAAAAACAGAATATCTAAATTGCCAAGACGGAAGAGTAGAACCTAATTTAAACAGCAAACTAACTTGTGATAAAACAACAGCACAATATATCGAAGCAAAATGCGATTCCTTAAGCGCTGCAGATAGGACAAAAGTTAAAGTAAATAACGCAGACTGTCCTGCAACGTCATCCACACAATGTGCTGGTGTAGGCACTCAAGTCGTAAAAGCCAACGAAGCAACCTGTCTCGCAGCTACATCTGGTTCTGATAGTGTAAAAGGAAAAGTTGTTCCCGGAACATTCTCTGATGTCAAAGATCCACAAGTTTGTTGCAAATTCTAAAATGAACCGAAAAGCAATCGAACTCGCAATATCAACCTTAGTAATATTAGTCTTGGGAATCCTCGTCCTAATCGGGCTAATCTACTTCATAACAGACGGCTTCAAAACATTCAAGTCCTCGACAAAACCATTTCTAGACACAACCCAATCCTCTTCAATTAAAGCAGGCTGTCAGTTAGCCTGCGACAATGCCGACAGATTAACATTCTGCTGCGAAAAATATCCCATCCAAAAAGAAGAAATAAAATGCACAGACTCTAGATTAGGAATCCAATGCGATCTAACCTGCGCAGATACTTCTTGCTTGGCTGATTAATCTTTATTCAGCAAAATCTTATTAGCCAATTAACATCTATCCAATCTTAATTATCCTGCCCATTAATTAAACTCTCGGAAATTACGCAAGCAATTTCTCTATTCTATCACACTAATTATCCCAAACAAAAAAATTATAAACTTCCGCTCCACTATAATAAAATGAACAAAATTATAAAATTTATAAAAAGCAACTGGCCAATAATACTAATAATAATCTTGATACTATTCTTAGTATCTCAAGCAAAATAAAATGCCCTCCCAAGACTACTCAAGCAGAAGAAAAACAAAAAACGACAAAAGAGCGAAAGCCAGATACAACAAATACAAAAAAGGTGGCACTCAACGCTCTACAAAAATAATTTTAACAAGCAAACCTCAAAATTAATAAACTCCTCCCCCCAAATTAACAAATGCAAGAATACTATTTCCTTTTCATCCTAGCATTCATCTTCACAACAGCAGCAGTCATCCAAGACCTAAAATCCCGCGAAGTCGCAAACTGGATTAATTTCTCCTTCATCGCCTTTGCATTAGCATACAGAGCATTCTACGCAATCCAAATCTCCCAGATAAAATTCTTCGCGTTAGGAATAGCAGGTTTTGTAATCTTCTTCGCATTAGCTCATTTGCTATATTATTCAAAAGCATTCGCAGGCGGCGACGCAAAACTCTTGATGGGCTACGGAATAATTCTCCCCTACCAAAATTATTCCTCTCTTCCTATCTTCACAATAACATTCATCCTTCTCCTCTTCACAATAGGTGCGCTCTACTCTTTAGTCTACAGCGCATTCATAGCAGCAAAAAACAAAGAAAAATTCAAGAAAGAATTTTACATCCTATTTAAAAAATACAAGCTAATCTCAATCATTCTCTTGCTGCTCTCTCTGGCGACGATAAAATTCACAACTCTCTCGTTATTCTTCGCTCTTCTTTTCCTAATCTTAATAATCTACATCTACACAAAATCAGTAGACTCCTGCATGATAATCCTTACTCCGCCAAGCAAATTAACAGAAGGCGACTGGTTAATCTCCGACGTCAAAATTTCAAAAAGTAAAACCATAAGAAAAACAGTTCACGGACTTTCATCAAATGACATTAAACTATTAAGAAAATCAAAAAGGAAAATCCTTATCAAAACAGGAATCCCTTTCACCCCAGCATTCCTCCTCGCACTGATTCTTATGGTATCCTTCTTTTTAACTTCAGCAGTTTCACCGGAGCAGATTTTTTCTTCCTTATTTTCTCAACTTTTTTTTCTATCTTGATAACATTAATCTCCTTCAGCACATTCTCTAATTCGCTCTTGCTAACTTCCTTCTCTGCCAGTTTCTCGCCATAATCCGGCACAACTTCCAAGACTATTTCTCCAAATTTCTCCTCTTTTTTCACATCCAATTTTTTCGGCTTCAAACTATCCTGAATTTTTTTCCCGACAGCAACAGCAAAATCAATAATCTTCTTGGGCATTTTATCTTTCTCCCGAACAACTTCCTTCGGAATAACCAAGCAATGCCCTTTCGACAAAGCCCGAATAGAAAGAACAGCAATCGCATCAGAATTCTCGTCGACAATTACAGAATCAACTTTCTTAGAAGCAATCATCCTAAAAATTTCCTGCTTCCCCGTCTGCTGCGCAATCATTTCTTCAATCGCTTCGTCAGACAAAGAATCAATCTGCTTCTGCGCCTCTTCCCTCTGGCTCGGCGTCAAATTCTGAATTTGTGCAGACAACTGCGATTTAGCCTCTGCAATTTGTTTTTTTGTTAGTGCCATAAATAATTAGAACAAACAGAATTTATATAATTATCCAAAAGCTCTTCTGTAATCCACAATATCAACTTCCGAAATATCCTCAATCGTCTTCAATCTCTCAACAATCAAGTCAGTCTCTTTCTCCTCAGGCCAAGCCATCTTAACCATCAGCGCCTTCAATCCAAACGCAAGCTCCTCAACTTCGTAAGAAATATTCATAGCTCCTTCTGCTTCTAAAATTTCCGTCGCTTCTTCCTTAACTTCTTCCAAATCCGCATCCGGACCCGAAAGCATAATCTTCGCAATAACAGCTGCTATTCCTGCCATCTTCTCTGGTAGAAAAACGGGTTTTTAAAATTACCCCTCATGTCTAAAAAATAAAATTACTTAACTATCACAAAATTCTCGGAAATTGCGCAAGCAATTTCTCGAATATATCACACTAATTCTCTCCTCTAATAACAAGAAATAAAACAACAACAATTTTTATAAACTCTCCTTCCGAAAATAAAAAATGGACAACTATCTTCAGCTCATAGAAAGAATTTCCAAATCTTCAAACCTCCCGATAGAAGAGCTTGAAAGAAAAGTCGAGGCAAAAAGAGCAAAGCTCTCTCACTTAGTTTCAAAAGAAGGCGCAGCCCAAATTATAGCAGCAGAACTAGGAATAAATTTTGACGACGAGAAAATGAAAATTTCCGAGCTGGTTCAGGGAATGAAAAAAGTGAATGTAATCGGAAAAATAATTCAATTGGGCCCGATAAGAGAATTCAACAAAAACAACCGGCAGGGCAAAGTCGCAAACCTGACAATCGCGGATGAAACATCCAACTGCAGAGTTGTCCTCTGGGACACCCACCACATAGAACTGATAGAAAAAAACAAGCTGAAACAAGGAGACATAATAGAAATCTCTGGAGCAAATTTAAGAAACAACGAAATTCATTTGTCTTCGTTCGGTGACATAAAACAAAGCAAAGAAAAAATAAAAGACGTCGTAGAAACCCAGGTTTTTCCAAATAAAAAACTAAATCAAATTCAACCAGGGCAGACAATTCAGACAAGAGCAGTAATTGTCCAGACATTCGAGCCAAGATATTTCGAAGTTCATCCTGAAACAGGAAAGAAATTAACAGAAGAAGACAGGCAAAATCCTAAAATAAAACCAGTAAAGAGAGCCCTTCTTTCAATCGTTCTCGACGACGGAACAGAAACAATCCGCTCAGTTTTATTCGGCGAGCAAATCAATCAGTTAGGCTTGACAAACGAGCAAATTTTCTCCCTCGAAGAATTCAACAAAATAAAACTCTCTCTTCTGGGAGAAGAAAAATTCTTCGCAGGACAAGTCAGAAACAATCAGTTATACAACACAACTGATTTCGTCATACAGCAAATCACGCCCGTAGACCCGAATGAATTGATAAAACAACTGGAATCTAAAAATAATTTATAAAAATTGCTTACACATTCCTCAAAAATTAATCCTTACAAAACAAGCAAATTACTATAAAATTATTAATAACTAATAATCGTTTCTAAGATGATTATCTCTTTTTCAAATAGATTATTCCGAAACAAAACATATTCTCCAGCCCTACAAAACTTATAAACCTCCCCCGCCAAAAAACATAATGCTGGAAGAAGAGGCAATCGAAGAGGAAATTTCTGAAGAAGTTATAGAAGAAGCAGAAGAAAAAACAGAAGAATTAAAATTAACAGACGTTCCCGGCATCGGCCCGGGAATAGCTGCGAAGTTAGAAGCAGCAGGCGTCTACGATTTAATGGGCCTAGCTGTAATGTCCCCTCCTGCTTTGTCAGACATGGCAGGCGTCGGAGAAGCAGTAGCCAGAAAAGCAATCCAAGCAGCAAGAGGAATGATGAATCTCGGCTTTATGGACGGAATGGAATTCGCAAAAAAAAGAGAAGACGTCCTCCACATAACAACCGGTTCAGAAGAATTAAACAATCTCCTCGGAGGAAAAGGCGTTGAGACAAAGGCAATTACAGAAGCATACGGCGCATTCGGTTCAGGAAAAACCCAGTTAGCTTTGACATTAGCAGTCAACGCCCAGCTCCCAAAAGAAAAGGGCGGAGCAAACGGAAAAACAGTTTACATTGACACAGAAGGAACCTTCCGCCCCGAAAGAATAAAACAAATCGCAGAAGCAATGGGCGCTGTCCCTGAAAAAGTTTTGAAAAATATTTTAGTCGCGAGGGCATTCAACTCAGACCATCAAATCCTTCTGTTAGACAAAGTAAACGAAATGGTAAAAGACGGCGAGCCAATCAGATTAATGATTATAGACTCGTTAACAGCTCATTTCCGCGCAGAATTCGCAGGCAGGGGGCAGTTAGCAGACAGGCAGCAAAAATTAAACAGGTATCTTCACAATTTAATGAAAATGACAGAACAGCATAACTTAGCAGTTTTTGTCACAAATCAGGTAATGTCAAATCCAGCTGTAATGTTCGGCGACCCTACAACAGCAATCGGCGGAAACATTTTAGGGCACGCAAGCACATACCGTCTTTATCTCCGTCGTGGAAAAGCAGGTTCAAGAGTCGCGAAATTAATTGACTCTCCAAATCTCCCTGAAAACGAATGCCAGTTCTGGCTCACAGAAGCAGGCATTAAAGACGAAGGATAATCAGTTAAGGAGTATCAAATTACTTCTCGTTATTAAATACCGCCGAGCAATACGAATCCAACATAATTATCTTCAATAGATTCTACTGTTCTGAACTCTCTCCGCCGAAAATCCCCCTAAAGAAATCCCCCACCCCTTCAAAAACATTTCCAATTGCCGCAGCAATTCCCTCTCCCGTTCCAGGCTCATCCCCAAATTCAGCTGAAGCATCCGCGCATTCAACACTAACGATACATTCGTAACCTTCTCCAGAATCTCCCATCACAGGTTTTCCATAGCAATGCTCGCAAGTATTGCAAGCGCTCTTTGCTTCCTCAAGTTTTATCTCAGTTAAGCAAGGTCCGGCATACAAATGCTCGCATGACTCCGCACATCTTTGGCATATTTCATCTCCTTTTTCTCCTCCCTCTCCCGCCCGGCAAATTAATCCAGGACTCTCGGCGTTAACGCAATCCCTTATGCATTGTTCTTCTTCTGATTTTGCTTCTGGTTCTTTTATCATCCCGCACTCTTTGTCGCATATCTCTTGATTTTTCTGCTGACAGGCAAAATCAAACTCTCCGCATCCTTTTGCAACACAATCTTCCATGCAAGAAGTCTCTTCTGTTTCTTCTGGCTTTGCCACATTGCATTGCGCCTGGCATTGCGCAGAATCCCCCGTGCATCCAACTCCTGGAGACGAACAGCCCATGCATTGCATCATGCAAGACTGCTCCGATGCGCTCGGTCCAATCGCATGTTCTTCAAAATCAATCCCTTGATTAGAAACAGCCTGCCCCGTCAATTTATCAAAAAAGCCAAGATAAAAACAAACAGCAAAGATAAATAAAACAATCGCTATAACAATTTCAATCATCACGCGCTTTTTCATAATAATTCTAATTAATTCAATTTTAAAAATCTTTTTAATCCTAATTAAATTACAACGAATATACTCCATATCCTCTTTAGAATACATATTGATAAAACAATTAACTAAATTAGACTATTGAACATTATGGCAGAAGAAAAAGAACACGGAGATGATTTCATGGGAGTGTATTACATATTAGAAGATTATGCAGACACAGTTGAAAAAATGATTGACGTAACGCACGCTTCTGAAGACGCCGTTGTAAGGGGATTTGAAGGGCTTGAATCCAGAGGACTCATTAATGCGATTCGCAGGGACGGAAAAATAGAAAGCGTGAAAGTTACAGAAAAAGGTTTTGAATTATATTCCAAAGGTTATTAATTTTTGAATCTTGAAGTCGCGAAGCGACGCCCCCACGAGATGCAATCCCCAAGGGATTATTTTGAGGGACACTAGTTATTTTTTATTTAAGTCTTTTTTGAATGAATTATTTGTTCCCACCTTGATACAATTATCCAAGAAGATACAACCACTGCAAATATCTTTCAAATTATCAGAATTAATACTATTCATAGAAATATTAAAAATATCTTTTGCTTTATGGATTGAGTTTGATTTAAGATTTAGATATTTTGCAATTTTTTTATCCTGGCTTACAACCCATCTGCCTATTTGTTTACTTTGAACACATTCATTTTTATACCAATAGGGACATGAGTCACATAAAATATCATCTTTACCTACAACAATTTTTATTTCTTGATTTGGATTCTTTCTTATATCTTGAACAACATTTTTCATATTTTTAGCAAACTCTTTATCATATCCTCCATGATAGAATCTTGGAATGCATAAAAGATGATGGGCTCTTATTTTAATCAGTTCTTTCATAGAAAATTAATGAAAAATCAACTTATAAATATAATTAAAATTCATACGCCTCCTTTTTCCAAAATTCTTTTTATCGTCTTTAAAAAAAAACGCCCCCACGCGGATTTGAACCGCGGTCGATTCCTTTTCACGTTCTGGCAATCTTAGTCTTCTCTGATTTCCAGAGTCTCTTAGCTTTTCTCTAGCCAGGGGTTCTCTTTTCTCTGAAAAGAGAAGGCCTTCTCCGCAAGGAATTATTCTATCCGGGCTGAACTATAGGGGCAGCTCAATAAACAACCAAGAACATCTTTTTAAAATCTATCCCCTATTTTAAATAAGGAAAAATTAGCATTTTAAATTTTCCAAAACATATCAAGACAAAAAGTTCAAATTCAAGATAATTATCTTCAATAGAATCCTACTCTTCAAAACAAACAATATCATGCACAGTCTTATACGAATGCAATTCTCCGCCGTCAAACCACAGAGGAATCTCTACAGAAGCATCCTTCTCGTCGGCAGAAGCGTGAATCAAATTTCGAACATTAACTTCTTTGGCATTTGCATAATCTCTGGATATATGCGCAAAGTCTCCCCGTATCGTACCAGGCAAAGCATCGTTAGGATAAGTGCTCCCGACGATTTTCCGCGTCACGCGAATCGCATCAACACCTTCAAGAACAATCGCAATTACAGGCCCTTCCCGAATATATTTAATCAAACCATCACGAACTCTCTTCCCGTGTCTTTCCTCAATATCCATCCGATAATGTTCCCCGGCAAATTCATCATCAACCCAAACCATCTTCATCCCGATAATCTTCAAGCCGGCATCTTCAAATCTCATTATAATTTTTCCCGCCAAACCCCTTACAACACCATCAGGCTTAATCAAAACCAATGTCTTTTCCTTCTCCATCACAATCTATCAAAAAAAGAGGTTTTAAATATTCCTGCAGTAAAAAAGAATATGGAAATAATCGCAGATCTTCACATTCACTCAAGACATTCGAGAGCAACATCAAAAAATCTCTCAATAGAAAATCTGGAAAAATATGCAAAAATAAAAGGAATTCATCTCCTCGGCACAGGCGATTTCCAGCATCCAGTCTACAGAAAAGAAATCGACGAATTTCTAACCGAAGACAGCGAAGGAATCCTCAGAACAAAATCCAACTTCCCATTCGTCTGGCAGACAGAAATTTCTTTAATGTATTCGCAAAATCAAAAAGGCAGAGCAGTTCATCTGGTTGTTCTCTCGCCAAACAAAGAAACATCAGACAAAATCACAGATTATCTAAAATCAAAAGGAAGAGTAGACTACGACGGCCGCCCTATCTTCGGAATCTCAGCCGTAGAATTTACAAAAAACCTCAAGGCAATTTCCGAAGAAATTGAAATAATTCCCGCGCATTGCATGACTCCATTCTTCGGAATCTTCGGAAGCAAATCAGGATTTAGCTCTTTGAAAGAATGTTTCCAGGACCAAGCAGATAAAATCTACGCAGTAGAATCCGGAATGTCAGCAGACCCGAAAATGCTCTGGAAGCTAAACGAACAAATAAACATCGTGTCATTTTCAGACGCGCACTCCTTCTGGCCGTGGCGCTTGGGCCGTGAAGCAACTGTCTTCGACATTCCAGAACTAACATACAGCAATATAATCAAGGCAATTCGAGAAGGCATCGGGCTAAAAGGCACAATCGAAACCCCTCCGAGCTACGGAAAATATCATTACGACGGGCACAGAAAATGCAATTTCTCTTCATCACCAGAACAAACAAAAAAATTAAATGGAATCTGCCCTGTTTGCAAAAAACCTCTGACAATCGGCGTTGATTATCGTGTAGAACAACTCGCAAAAACCCTCAACAAGCCGGAATCAGCAAAAGAATTTTATGAGCTCGTCCCCCTTCACGAGATAATATCTCTTTACCTCTCAGTATCTCTCTCCTCAAAAAAAGTGTCTGCGTTATATGACGAAATAATCAAAAAATTCCCGAACGAATTTCAAATTCTCCTGCATTCTGAAAAAGAAGAACTCCTCCAAAAAGAAATTCCAGAACAACTCGCAGAATTAATCTTGCTAAACAGAAAAAACAAATTGGAGTTAATCCCAGGTTACGACGGTGAATACGGGCAGATTCTTCTTCCAAAAAAACAAGCGACCTTATTTTAATTTCCTGTCCAATTCTTTTACATCTCTTATCTTCACAAATTTATAATGCGCCTCTTTCGTCTCTCTGCCTTTCTCATCCTTTTCCTTCAAAGTATATTTCCCGTCGGCAGTTTTACGAAGTTTCATTTTTCCTTCACCAATTCAAAAATCGCCCCCTTCTCCTTTCCTTTAATTAAAATAAGAAACTTGGAAGAGCCGAGGTAGCGAATTTCAGCGCCGACATTTAAAATATTCCGAATATCCTCTGCGCCATTCTCGCCGAGCGACTTTAGAAAAAAGTTTTTTTCAACAAATTTTTCTTTTTCTCTCTTATCAGAAAAAATCTTCATAATCTTCTCAGCATCCTTTAACGGCAAAAATCTTTCAAAAATCCTCGGATTTTCCTGAATCGACTCAAAAAAGTCCAGGATATCATACTCTTTTTTTATTTTTTCAATAATCTTTTCCGGCTCTTCAGCAACTGTTTTCAGCATCCCCTTCAATATCTTTTCTTTTTTGTTGACTTCCAAAACTCTGTCTCTTTCCTTTCCAGTAACTCTCCTGAAACTCATCTCAATTCTGTCCCCGCTAATTCTCAAAACCTTGCAGACAATTCTTTTTCCCGGAGAGACATAGCTTCTCAAATTTCTTATGCGCCCTGCAGCCACCTCCGACAAAACCATACTCGCAGAAGTCCCGTCTTCCAGTTCCAAAAAAACAGTCGTCCCTTCTATTTTCTTAACAGTGCATAAAACAAGATCATCTTCCTTCCAGTTCATTACAAAATCTCCTGAACTCGCGCTTTAATCTTGGCCTTTCCGCCGGTATTTTTAATTAACAATTTATTGCACTTGGAGCACTTGACTCTTGTCGCTGATTTTCCAAATACAATCTGCGTTTTCCTGCATCTCGGGCATGATATTTTCAAGAACTTGCTTTCCTTATTCTCCATAAAAAATAACATCAAACAAGACTTTTAAACTTTTACTAACTCATTCGCCGCGAAGGAAATTGCGACACGAAGTTGATGCGTCGCCATAAATTCACTTGCTCACGACGATTCGGCCAGAAAACAAGTGATTATACTTTCACTATCTCCACATCCAAAACTTTCTGAACCTCTGAAATAAATTCCTCTTCTTTCTCTCGTGAAATCAAACACCCTGCAGCGCGGGGATGTCCTCCAACTTCGCCGCCGAGAGGAATAACTACTTTGCTCAGAACCTCTCGCACATTTCTTCCTTCACTGCCGCTAAGGCGCGCAGAGACTTTAATTCCCGATTCATTATACGCCAACGCAATAACTATCTTCCCTTCAGAGCACGAAGGCGAATGCGAAATAATTGAAGCGACAGTCCCTATAATCGTATCTTTAATTTTATCCTGCCCGTTGATAATCACATACCCCTTCCCGTTAATCTTGTCCAGATTATCGACGTATCTTAAAGCGCTGACAAGACTTTGTTTGTATTCAATATAAATTTTCTCTGCCTCCTCCCTGAACTTTTTATTTCCCAGGCAAAAACCCAAAGAAACTTCCGGATAGCCCATTCTTGAGCACGCATTTATAGAAGCCGACAATTCGCGCGCATCTTCCAGCTTGTTAAAAAACTTAATCAAAAATAAATTTCCAATCATGTCTTCTGACTTGGAGCCGTTCGCGCACCGGATCATGACTGTAGTAATCAGCTTTTGCATTTCTTTTTCATCTAACTCGTAAAGCGCTTTATAGCGCCCGTCGTCAAAATTAATCCCAGCATCCCTCAATAATCCAAGCACCCCGTTTCTATTTCCGGTAACACCCGGAATAAACGGGTTCGAGCAATACTCCAAAGCCCGGTCCAAGGGTCTTGTCGACGGATAAATCAACAGCCCCTTCTTGATTTTCGTCTCCGAATCCTTGATAATCTCATCAAAAATTCTCCCTATGTTTTTTTCGTGCAAGTCGCCCACCATTCCAATGACAGCTAATCCGGACAAATCTTTATTTTCATACGATAATTCCTTCGCAAACAAATAACAAATCGCTGCCCCTGACAATGGCTCCATTCCCGAATGCAAAACAGGATTAATCAGAAAAACATTTGAAGGAACTTCGTCGCAAATTTCATGATGGTCAAAAACAAATATCTTATTCTTCATTTCCTTAAAGTAATTCAAGCTCCCGGAACCCAAATCCAAAAAAATCAAAATATCTTCGCCGTCTAAACTCTTTACAAACTGCTCGTCTAAATTTTTCACAATTTTTATGCTGAACTCTTTTTCCCATCTTTCCATCGCCCTCGAAAAAATCGCAGCAGAACAAATGCCGTCAGTATCAAAATGACTTATAACTTTGATAGTTTTATCCTTGCTTAATTCGTCAAGTTTTTCAATAGCCTCTTTTATTTTTTTAATCATTCCCATTTTTATCGAATTAGATTATTCTAATGCTCTAGCGCCTTTTCAATTCCGTGCAAGTTCCAAAGCATCTTTGTTAAAGACCTCGCCGCAGGATAATCTTTTTTATTTTTAACAATGTGTTCTTTCAAATGTACAATCTTCTCGTCGGTAATTTCTTTCTCGCTCTTTATACTAATATTTTTTTCCTTCAAAATCTGGTTTATTCTTTTCCCAAAAAGTTTTGTTTTCGGAATGCCGAATTTATCTCTTAAAATCATTCCAATTTCAGCAGGAGCCTTTCCTTCTTTGGCAAGTTCAACAACCTTGCTTTCCAGTTCAGCAGGCTTCATCTTCACCCAACTAGCCGGTTTAATCTCTTCTTTATTCTCCAAATTTTCTTCTGCCATATTTTATCTTTGAAATCCTGGCTTAAAAACCTTTTGCTGTCAAATGAATCTGCAACCCCAAACTTTAAAAACCGTATTCTCCCAACTAAACAATAAGCAAAGACCCTCACCGTCAAAACGAGGCGAGCTTTTCACAACTGTGACACTTGTCCATAGATAAGTGCATCTGACAAAATGAAATTACCTAAAGAAACAAACAGATATTGCCCGACGTGTAAGAAACACACAGCCCATTTAGTAAGAGCTGCAAAACAAAGATCGCGTTCTTCCGCTCATCCAATGTCCCGTTGGGGAGCTCAGCGCATAAAATTAAGAAGTTACAAATCTGGCTCTGGAAATCTCGGAAGATTCAGCAAGCCTGCAGTAAAATCTTGGAAAAGAAAAACAAAAGTCACAAAAAGAATAACAATAGAATACACCTGCAAAATCTGCAAAAAAACTCATCAGTTATCCAAGGCGATAAGAGCAGGAAGAATCGAAATCGGAGAAAAAGTAGCAAAATAAAATGGTAGACCAAAAATCAAAAAAGAACATAAAAAAAAGCTTTTACACAGTTGAAGCTCCAATCACAGCGTCAAAAATTCAGCTCTACTCGACGTCAGCAGAAGACCTCAATAATAAAACAGTAAAAATAGACTTGACAAAATCGCTGCGGGGAAAAAGTCTCGTCCTCAAACTGAGAATAAAAGAATCAGAAGGAAAACTTTCTGGAGTCCCAGAATCCCTCGAGCTCCTTAGCTCCTATATCAGAAGAGTAATGCGGAGAGGAACAGACTATGTTGAAGATTCATTCGAGACAGAATGCCAGAACTCAAGAGTAAAAATCAAGCCGTTCATAATAACAAGAAGAAAAGTCTCCCGCACAGTTTTAAGGCTGCTTAGAGAAACCGCCAGAAAAAATATCGAAGCTTACGCCAAGACGAGAGCAGTAGAAGAGATAATTTCAGACATCATAACAAACAAGCTCTCAAAGCAGATTGTTCCTAAATTAAAAAAAGTTTATCCCATCGCGCTTTTTGAAATCCGAGTTTTTGACGTCGTGAAGCCGATTGAAAAGTACCAGGAAAAATCTTCTGAAAAATAAACTGAATAGCCCTACGCGGATTCGAACCGCGGTTTCAGGCGCCAAAGGCCTGCGTCCTTGACCACTAGACTATAGGGCTGGTCTGTTTGTTTTTCCTATAGTCTTTTGAGGACTTTGTCCGATTTAAACTACAGGCTGACAAATATAAACCAAAAAGAGAGTTTAAAATCTTAACTAATCTAAAAAGAAATTTGTTAGAATAAATTCTCGGAAATTGCGAAAGCAATTTCTCGAAAATTTCACGCTAATTATCTGCCCAAATCAATTTTTTCCGCTAGCTAAAAATCTCTCTTCCTGCTCCGCAATCTTCTTTTTATTCCACTCCCAAGTTTCTTCATCTCTAACTAAAATTATCGCCCTGCGCAATTCATCCTCGTATTTAATCAAGTAGCCATTCTTCTCAGAAATCTCCCGAGCAAAATCCCTAAGCTCTTCCATCGTCGGCATTTGTTCAAATTTCAATCTTTTCTGCGAATGTCCCAAATGAGAATATCCTTTTATCGTAACAAATTTCGGCTCGCCAATTTTAATCAGCGAAGCATAACCTTCAACATCATCCATGTTCAAATCCTTCACCAAAGTCAGCCGAATGTTCGTCCTGCAATTTTCAAATTTTCTGAGCAAACTCAAAGATTCTTTTACTTTTTCAAGCACATCTCCGTCAGAGCAATTCGTAACATTCTGGTATCCTTCTTGAGTCGTCGCATAAATACTAACAGACAAATTATCCGGAATCGCATCTTTAGAAAAAATTTCTTTAATCTTTTCAGGCATCGTCCCATTCGTGACAATAAAAACAGAAAAGCCCCTCGCCTTAATTTCATTTATTAATTCAGCAAGATGTGGATATAGTGTCGGCTCTCCATCAAGTGAAATAGCAAAATGCGCTGGCTGCATCGCTTCTTTCAATTTCTTCTTTGCAACATACTTGCTTCCTCCAAATCCAGCAAGAACATCCTTATGAAATTTAATTGCATCTTCAATTATCGCGCTCGGAGAATCCCAATCCAGAATTGCTTTGTGCCTATTCTCTGCAAACGGCCTCCAGCAAAATCCGCACGAAAAATTGCAAAGATTAAGTGTCGGTGTCATCTGAATGCATCTATGCGATTTCACGCCAAAAATTTTCTTGTAGCAATCTCCTTTTCCCCTCAAAGATTCCTTCGCCCATCTGCAAACTTTTATCGCCGAATGCTTTTGCTCTCCCAAAATTCTGTATCCTGCTTTTTCATATCTTTCAATCCTCTCCTCAGAAAATTTTTTCTCTTCCATTTAAAATTGCTCTTTGTATCTCCCTCGCCTCTCAACTTTCTCCAATCTCTTCAAAACTTCGCCAGAATTTTTAGAAGTTTTCAAATATCCTCCCTCAATTTCTTTCCAATATTCCACCCACTTCTCAAAATGCTTTGCCTCAAGCGCCTGCTTAATCAAATGCAAATCAACAGCTTTGTCTTCAGCTCTCCCATTCGCATATCCCAATCCAAAATCAATAAAATATAATTTTCCATTGCGTCCAATTTGCGCGCCACCCTCAACCCAAATCATATTTGACGTCGTCAAATCCCCATGAATAATTCCAGCATCGTGCAATTTAGCGATATTCTCCCCAATCTTCAAGCAAACTTCACGCCAATTTTTTATAGAATCCAAACTTTCACTCAGCTTCAACCCATCAACAAATTCCATCTCTATCTCTTTGCCTTTTTCATCAACTCTTTTAACAAGGGGGACAGAAATTAATTTTCCAGCTTTCTCCATCAATCGTGCTTCGCCCCGCGTCCGCAATTTACGAATTTTCTCATCTATTTCAGCCAACCGATATCCTTTCTTAACGCGTCTCTTCAAAACCAATTCTCCGCGTCTAATCAAAACAGCCTCAGCTCCCTGTTGAATTATTTTTTCTTTCATTAAAACCTCTAAATTGGCGCAGCCGCGACAATTGCGCGATTCATCAGAATCGCATCTTCTTCCCAAACTTCCTCGCCAATTTCATCATCATCTTATTATCAATTCCCCCCTCCGCCAAACCAGATTGCATCCCAATCATTTCCTTCAGCATCTTGAATTGTTTCAATAAAGCCCGAACGTCAGAAGTTGTGCAACCCGAACCATGAGCGATTCTTTGTATCCTTGAAGTTTCTTTTTCTAATAAAGAAGGGTTTTCTCTTTCAGCAGGAGTCATTGACTCGATGCAATATTTCCATCTCTTTGTTTTTTCCTGCTGGCTTTCCAAAACATCCTCTCCAACTTTCTCTTTAATCTTGCTCATCCCAGGAACCATCCCCATAATCTTGTCAAACGAACCAAGCTGCCCCATTGAATCCAACTGCGTTTTAAAATCATCCATCGTAAATTTCCCCTCAGCTAACCGCGCCTGCGCAGCTTTAATATCTTTCGCGTCAACTACAGAATGAATTTTATCCATCAGAGCTTTCAAATCTCCCATCCCCAGCATCCTCGACAAAAATCCTTCTGGTTCAAACAATTCCAAATCAACTGGCTTTTCTCCGACGCCAATCCAAACAACACCGACGCCAGCTTCAGCGCACGCAGTTAAAGCGCCGCCCCCTTTGGCAGTAGAATCCATTCGCGTAATCACAACACCAGTAATCCCGACAGCTTCCTTGAAAGCAGCAGCTTGTTTTTTCGCAGTCT
>Ga0209727_1001917_pt1 | contig 15854 bp, 18 predicted proteins | sample RifGroC1_FD_183995 | JGI IMG/M metagenome (GOLD analysis project Ga0209727, IMG submission 183995) | Groundwater microbial communities from Rifle, Colorado, USA - Groundwater C1 (SPAdes) (version 2) | ecosystem: Environmental > Aquatic > Deep subsurface > Groundwater | place: Rifle, Colorado...
TGAACCCCAAAAACAAGCATTAAAGGGGATGATTCAGACAGAATCGCAGATTAAAAAACTTGAAGCAAGTATAAAAAAATCAAATGAAAACATAAAACTATTAAATAATCCTCTTGGTGATTATCTGGATAAAAAGGGAGGAGATAATGGCACTAATACAGATTCTACAAAAACAAGCAGTACAAAAAAGGCAACTACTGTCAAAATAGACAAAGAAACCATAGGTTATGGCGATTATACAACTAAATTCAGCCAAAGGCTTCAAGAAGAATCAAAAAATATTGATGAAGAAAAAAATCTTTTATATAAATCCTATCAAGTAAAAGCTGAATTAAGAAAACTAGGCTTAAAAGATACTGATAGAGTATTTAATGAAGAATTGACCTTAGAAATTGACCATTTTAAAAGACAATCTGATATTGAACAGCAATTAACAAAAGAATCTCAAGATGCAATAGACCAAATAAAAAAGAAGAAAAGAGATGATATTATCAATATTTCTAGCGGAAACGCTACGAATAAACCAGAAGCTATATCCGCTATTGAGTCTGAAGCTGATAAACAAGTTAAAGCCATTGAGAAAATAACCGAAACTAAAAAGAAACAATTAATAACTCAAAATGACTATCTCACTACTGCTAAAAAATCTGAACTTGCAGAACAAAGGTCTTTGCAATTACAAGAAGCTCGTTTACAAATAGCAGACCAGAAAGCAAGTTCCTCTAATGAATATTCCATAGGTAAAGAACAGCTTTCAGTCGATGCAAAATTGCTTAATTCCCCTTCTATTGAAAAAGAAAAAGAAATTTTAATTGAATTTGATAACTTTAAGAAAGATTTAGAGCTTCAAGAAATTGAAAGGATGAAAACAAGGTATGCTAACGATCCGGCAGAACTTGAAAAAATAGAACAAAATAAATCAGATATTATAAAAAGACATACTTTAACCAGAGAACAGATTGAAGCTGAAGCAGATCAGAAAAAACAAGCTCGTATGCTTAATTTTACTGATGATTTAGCAAGCGGTTGGAGTAATCAAGTCGGACAGCTTATTAACGGAACTTTGACTTTTCAAGATGCTTTTACATCAACTACAAGCGTTATAAGAAACGCTTTTGCTAACCTTGCTATGGATATGACAAAAACATGGCTTAAAGAACATCTTACAATGCAAGCTATTACGGAAAGTACAGCTTTAAAAGAAATTGCTATTAATTCAAAATCAGCTATTGTTTCGGCAATAAAAGCAGTAGTCGGAATACCTATTGTTGGTCCTGCTTTGGCAGTTGGAGCAGCAGTTGGAACAGCAGCATTAATAGCAAGTTTTGCACGTAGAGAAAATGGCGGACCAGTAACAGCAGGAACACCATATATTGTCGGAGAAAAAAGACAAGAAATTTTTGTACCAAATCAAAACGGATATATAAGACCAAATACAGATGGATTTAATACGGGCGGTCAGCAACAGTCGGGAACGGTTGCAATTATAAACAATTACAATATTAAAGCCTGGGATTCGCAAGATGTTAAACAATATCTGTATGCTCACGCTAAAGATATTGCGAATATTCAGAATAGTAATATAAAAGACAATGTTAATGGTGCTAGAACTATTATTAAACAGTCTAGTTAATAATTGATTGCCTTTATTTCATCAATAAATACAATCAAAGATTCATATTTATAACTAACATTATTTGTGATTAATTCAACATTTTTTAAATAAATAAAATCAGCGTCCTCATTAAAAACGTCATTTTTGAAATCTTCTGATGATTGTTTTAATTGATTGCATTTTTCTGAAAGTTTTATCGCTTCTTCTTTGCAAGAATCACCAGATATAATTCCAAAATTGGTGATTAAAGTAATTTTTTGTTTTTCTGCCAAAACTGATTTTAACATCAATAATTTGGCAGATGTTTTTGAATTTTGCATTTTTTAAACCCCCTTATTTATAAGTAACAAATAGGATTATAACATACATGCCAACACCTTCATTTACAATCACATATAAAGAAGCTTATACCTCTGAAATCGAGTTTGATACACAGGTAAATGATAAACAGCAGGGCAGAGAGCAAAGATACCCTAAATTTATCTATCCAAAAAGAACTTTTACGCTTAAATTCGACAAAGACCCTACTTTAAGAGCGAGCGTTGAAGCGTTTTTTATATCAATTAAAGGCGGTGCTTTGCCTTTCACTTGGACTTGGAAGAAAGAAGAAAGCGGAAACGCTACCGATGTAACTTATACTTGCTATCTTGATAATGACACCCTGAAAGAAAACCTTCACCACATGGGATTTACAGAAACAGAACTTAAATTTATCACTATTGATACCAATGCCATAACACCTGTCACAGACTTTGATTTTTATTACGACACTCAATATAAATTCTCTTTAGATTTTAATACTTTAATGGACAAAGTTTTAACAGCACAAAATAATAGGCGCGCTTTATGGACTTCTCCAAAAAAATCATGGGAATTAACTTTTGAGAAAGATCCGATTGTAGGCAGACAAATAGAAGATTTCTTTATCTCTAAAAGAGGGAAATTTAAAGCTTTTCAATGGACTTGGGAAACTTCAAAAGGCGGTGATGGTGTTACTTACTGGGTAAGATTCGATACGGATAAATTAACCGCTGATTCATTCTTAGGGTGGGCAAAAAGAAGTATACCTATAAAAGAAGTCTGGCAGCCTGCTTTATTGCCCGATGAAATTCTTGAAAGAGATGAAATAATCCCAAGAAAACTTCTTGAAATTAACGTACCTACAGGCGCAGTTAGGATTCTTGATAACGAAACAATGGCAAGCCTTACTTTTGATGGTCAAATTTATTTAGGTGCACCTTTAGATGTTCAAGTTCCTGCAAGGGAAGACAACACAGAAGTTGCGAGGATGAAAGCATCTATATCTAATGTGGGTCAAGCAATTTCTGGAATAATAGGGACTCATGGCGATAATATTACAGGTTGTGATTGTAAATTAACACAGGTGTTTTTAAATACTGAAACTTTTGCGCTTATCCCGAACACAGAACAAATTCTATTTATAGGTCAGGCTAATAACCTTGTCTTGAATGATACTACTGCAAGTCTTGATGTAGTTTGTCATTTAGGTGGATTTGACAAGTCTATGCCGTTTATGAGCTATGGAGTTAATTGTAATTTAAGAAAATTCAAGGATTCACGCTGTAATTATTCCGGCTCACAGCTTTCATGCGATCGCACTCTGCAAACATGCAAGAGATATGGGAATTTAGAACAGTACTCCGGATATCCCAATTTACCGTCAGAGCAAGTTATTAAGGCTTAATTTTTAAATATAGTTTCAAAAATTTCGTTCTTTTTTCAGCGTTTAATTTGCTTGCAAAAAGTCTAATTCCGTCGCCTTTATTAGTATATTTATTTTGAAATTCTTTCAATTTTTCAATAGCAATTTTTTTATCAAATGTAGAAAAAAGCGTACAAGAGTGTTCAACATCTGTATGTCCTAAAAAAACAATATTATAAATTATATTCATAATTTAAACCTCCGTAAGTAAATTATAACACGAATAGAGGCAAAATGATAAACAAAATTAATGAATTAAAAAAAGAAATTGGTCGTCCTTACCAAATGTTTTGGGAAAATACAGAAAACCTTTATCAAGGTTGTTTTTATCCAATTTACAAAGTTTTCCAGAACATTCCACTATTTCCTCTTCCAACTGCCGACCCTGCGGATAACTGGGATTACGGAATTGATTTAATCCAAAAACATTGTACAGAAATTACAAAAGAAGAAATCCAGGCGGGCGATATGCTCGTAACGAAATTTAGGAAAGAACTTCATGTTGCTTTATATATCGGAGAACAAAGAATAATACACGTTTTCCGTGAACATACTTTGAGAATAAGCAAAGTTGATTATTTTGATAAACATTTAGTGAAATGGTATAGAATTAATGCTTTATAGAATTTACTATAAATTAGACGTTGCTTTTAAAAGAATATGCCGCCGCAAAAAGGGCGGTTTTGTTTTTACTGCTATAGTTGCAGCTGTCTTTACCGCTACGGCTGGGGCTATTGGTTTAACGGCTGCTGCTCTACTTGGCTATGCTACTGCAACTATAACTGTAGGTGCTTTGATTTATGGTGGTATTGCTTTAACAAAATCTGGTTCTATTGGTAAAAATATGAGTATGGGCATGGAGTCAAGCCCCTCTTACTCAAACCCTGTTTTGCAAACACAAACAAACAATAAATTGCCTATTGCAATGCCTTATGGCGAGGTTAAACTTGCGGGCAATAGAATCTGGCAAAATGAATCTGGCGAATCAACAATAAAAAGGATTATCGCTTTTGGTGACGGAGAAATTGAAGATTTTACAGATATAAGATTAAACGATATTCCTTATACAGAAATTTCTGGCTGCACGATAGAAAAATTCTACGGCACGCCGACACAACAAATTTCAACACTTGTTTCGGGTGCTAATAATGCCGCAAGAGCGGAGCTTGTAGGGGGGCTTAAAAATCTTGCTTATTTGGCTATTTCTTGCCCGAAATCCGACAAAATAAACGAAAATTACAATCTTACTGCTGTCGTTAAAGGCAGATTAGTAAGAGTTTATACAACTCCGACCGCTTACACTACTGTTTACAGTAATAATCCTGCATGGTGTTTGCTGGACATGCTTATATCTTATAACGGCGCAGGAATGGCTTTATTAAACACAGGTTTAATTGATAATGCAACAATAGCCAAACATTTAGATATTCAAAGCTTCATTGATGCCGCTACTTATTGCAATCAAACACTCACCTACTATGAATTAACTACCGCTCTAACAGGAAATAACAATGATTTAATATTCAAAGCTCGCAAGGCTAATGATTCGACTGTGTCAATTGCTTATACTAATGCAGGAGCAAGCAAACCTTTAGTTATTACAGTGACAGGAAAAGACATTAATATACAGCTTGCAACAAATTCAAGTTCTGTAGTTACTTCAACAGCAAGTGATATTATTTCTTTAATTAATAATTCAGTCACCGCTTCGGCACTTGTAAAGGTCAATAATGCTGATTTGAACGATGGAACTGGGATAGTAACAGTTTTATCAAAAACATTCTTAACTGGAGGAACAGCTACCCCTAGATTTACCTTCAATATGGTATTCGATTCAGTTTATTCCGTAAGAGACGCTATTGAAGAATTTAAAAAGAATTGTAGAGGGGCTTTAGTTACCAAAGGTGAAAAAATACAGTTTAAAATTGATATGCCCGGAGATGTCGTTCAAGTTCTTACTGAAAATGATATTATTCAAGGATCAGAAGTCTACACCCCGATTCCCCTAGAAGATCATTATGATATTTTAAGAATTGAGTACATAAGCCCTCTTTATGAATGGGCTAAAGTCGTAGCACAGGCTGAGCTTTTTACATACATAAATGAACCTGCTATAGCTCATCAAGTAGATGTTTATAGCATAACTAATCATCAACAAGCCTCTTTGCTTGCTTGGTATTATTTAAATAGAAAAATTCTATGTCCTTTTATTTATAAATTTTCAACTGATTATAGAATATCAGAGCGTGAAATTGGTGATATCATAACTGTACCGTCTTTATTAATGGGACAAACTTATAATTTAAAGATTACAAAGCTTGTAGATGACAGAAGCGGTGTTTTTGATGTGCATGGCACACCTTACGATGTTAATTTATATAATGATGAAATGGCAAGCGGAGAGCCTTTAGTTATTATAACTACTCTTAATGATCCTTATGCTATTCCTGCCGATATTACAAATTTCAATATAGTACAAAATTTAAGGCTTTTACAATTCACGTGGCAGGAAATAACGGGCACTAATATTAGTTACGAAATAAGAGAGGGAGAAAGTTGGATTAATTCAACACTCGTTGCTTCAGAAATCAAAGGGAATACTTATACACTTAATCTCAATAAAAAAGGTACTTTAAAGTATTGGATTAAAGCATGGACCGGATTAGAGTATTCCGCAAACGCTATTTTTGATGTTATTCAAATTGATGCAATACCTAACCTTAATATAGTTGTTGAGCAAAGTATATTTGAAAATCCAATAGGAACGCATACAAATACTTACATTTACAAAAATCGTTTAAAATTAAATCCAGTAGGTTTATGGCAGGATTTAACTCCTGTTAAATGGACTAATTCAGGCAGTAGATATTATGCGGATTTTAACAATAAGTGGAATCCTGCTGTTGCAACTTCTGGAGTGTATGAATCACAGGTTTATGACATCGGAGCTAATCTTAATTCTATTATAAGTAGTAATTACAATGTTTATAAAGTCGATTCTTTAAGCTCTGCTGTTACTGAGTGGCGATACAGTGAGGACAATATCACTTGGAGCGATTATGCGCTTATTAATACAGGTTCTTATCAATTTAGATATTATCAGGCAAGAATCACAATAAGTAGCCCCAACGGAACTCCTGTAATGGTCAGCAATTTTGTAATGAATGTGGATGTGCCAGATAGGTCGGAACGTTACACAAATCGTGAAATAACAGTTGCAAATGATGGAATCACTATAACTTTTTCAACAGATTTGGAAAGCAAAATTGCCGAGAATTTTATAATTACAGAACCACAAATTTTAGCAACCTCAAAAAGCAATTCTTCCTATGCCGTAGTTACTGCAAGTAGTTCAACAAGTTGCACAATTAAGCTTTACAACAATTCTGGAAGTTTAACAACAGGCTTTGTGAATATACAAGTTGCAGGGTACTAATTTATAACACAGAAAGGATATTAAATTATGGCCAATCCTTACACTTGGACTGATAACCCTACAGAAGCAGGGATAGCAGAAGCTGACCCAGATATTTTAAATGAATGTTTGATGTGGCTTAAACAAGAAATTATTGACAAATTTGGAGCTTAAAAAATGACAAACCCTTATACTTTCACGGATAATGCAACTTTAAAAGATGTAGCAAATTGCAATCCCGATATTTTAAACGAAAATTTAATGTATTTAAAATATGCTGTTGATAATTCTATTGTTATGCCAATAGGTATCCCTTTTTATGACAATGGGTCTTTAAGCCGATCAACAGGAGTACAACTTCTCAATGGCGCAACATTAGATTTAAGCGATTCTGCTTTATATACAGCGTGGAAAGAAGCAGGATTTTTAGGGGCTAAAGACGGGGGTTTCTATGATTCTGCAATACGTTTAAAAACTATGGCAGCTAACTCTGATGGTGGTTATACAGCTAGTTCTAATCATGGAAATGCAACAGCATATCTTGGTATGGATGACAACCCTGCTGATTATTGGGATTCAGGAGATGTTGGAGGTCTTGACTATTATTTACAATTAGATTTTCCATCACCTAAGATAGTAACAAAACATACAGTTAGATCTTCGACAACTTACCCTACCTATATGCCATTATATTATAAAGCACAAATTAAAGTAGGCGGTGATTGGGTTGATGATACGGTGTATCAATATAATGGCTTTTCAGCAGGTCAAACCGTTTCATTAAACGCAATAAATAGAGTTCCTGCTGATGGCGCTAGATATTATTCTATGGATAGTTTGGGTTCTTTTAGGCCTTTGATTGGAGATTATGGTGTTTTTAGTTTAGACCTTTCTGTAATTAAATGCACACACGGACAAACAACAGGAACAGCGGTAAGAATAGGTGTTGAGGCAGGAAAAACAGCACCGACAGGATTAGCGGAAAATACAACTTATGGACTTAGAGAAGGTGCTGACGCTAACAAATGCACTCTGTATGATACAGTCGAACATGCTATAGCAGGTGGAGCGACAGGTTTAATTGCTATAACAGATGCAGGAAGTGGCACATTTAAATTATTTCCTTACCCTTCAGTTGTTTTGCCTACCGTTGCAAATACTTATTTTACAAGGTAAAAAACCGTGGTGTCTATTTTATTGCTTATTTTCTGCAATATAGAAAGCAAGATTAGGAAATCGGTCAGGATTCTGTTTTTCTGCTTGCTCTTTTACTTTATCTAAAGTTTGTTGAGCGTCTATTTTATTGCTACAAGGTTTGCCTAAAGTTGCTTCTTGTCCATTTTCTAAAATCATCGTAGGTTGATACATTATATTTCCATTTGTAATGGATTCAATTTTGCTAATATTTTCTAAGAATTTGTTCATAAAAATATCTCCTAATTAAATTTATTTAATTATACCATAAAACAACCTAATATAAGGGTTTTTAAACAATGATGAAATTAAGATTTTTAAATAAAAAAACCAATGAAGAATTAAACATTGAAGTTTTGACAGAATTACAAGCTAATAAATATCTTAAAAAGCTTAATTCTGATTGGGTACAACTTCCCGTTATTGAAAAATATATGGATGTTGATATTTTAAAATTCAAAAAACTTGCTGAAAATGACACTGCTATCAACGAAAAGAAATACTTTATAACTTCTATCGGGAAATTGGGGCTTAATACGATTGCAGGTAGTTTAGCAACTGCCATGACAGGATTAATCGCCGCTGATTTTCCTGATTATTCTGGTAATTTTTATACTTATGACGGTTTGCCTATCCAAAATTTAGATAATGCGACTTTTAAATCACTTTATGGCGAAGTTTTGCAAAAATATATGGCTTTTGATGCCAAAGTAAGAATTATAAAAAATGCTATCGATTTCGCTACATCGCAGGAAGAAATTGAAGCAATTATTATAGATTATTCAGATTTGTAAAAGTATTGATATAAATAACGTAGTATATCCGATAAAACCAGAAGGAGAAATATAAATGGATCAATTCGATTTAGCACAGCCAGTAATTATTAAAAGTTTTGGCACATCATCAGACACCGCCAACAACGGAACACCGAACACGACAGACAGCTTGTTTTCATATGTAAAAAAGCTTGTTGTAGATATAGGGGCTATTTTAAGCTCTCTCGTGGTTTTAGCAAGAGACAAAACAGACATTATGCTTACTGACAAAACTACTACTGCTAATGCCACTTATATTGGTTATGCTATAGCAGGAACGGTTACAAGTGCTGTATCTTGGAGGATTCAAAAAATAGTAACAGATGTTAGCGGAAATATCACAATCACTAACTCTGGCGGTAATAATACCTATGCCTATAAATGGGATGATAGAGCAACAACCGTAACATACTCATAATATAAGGAATTGATAAAATGAATAAAGTTGATATTTTAAATAAAAAAACAGGCGGTTTACTCAGAGAGGATGATTATACTCCTCAACTCCAATTGGTCGGTCAAAGATGTGGTTTAAGTGGATTTGGAAGTGCTTTTGGTGCAAATACACAGCTAAATAATCACTCTAAACATCTAATACCTTGTGGGGCAACAGCGATAAAATTAATATACTCAGGTATGAGAATATTGAATGGAGTACCAGGGTGTAAACCTATAACGCCCAGTATTTTTTCTGCATCTAATGTTACTTTTTCCGGAGGTGTTGGGTAACATTAGATGCAGAAAAAAACTTTTGCAACAACGACTACAACCGCACTAGAGCCAGTTAAAGTAATGATAACAGCAGTAAATGCAGGAGTTCCAACACTAGGACAAGTTATAGCAGGAGGGATTTATAATGTTCCTCTCGGTAGTGGAGTTTCTCAGGCGTCTACAACTGGCTCTGGATCTGGTGCAATTTTCACATTTGATTGGAAAGCTTATGCATATGGCGGACACGTTGGGGTTGACCCAGAATGGAACAACCAAGCATTTACTGGGCAAAAAGCTATTCAAGTTGTGAGAAATGGGATAAGACCAGATGGAACTATAAATTGGAGTGTTTTAGTCCCTTCAGGCGGAATATATGAGTCTGATTTGATGCCTTGCGATATTCCTGTTGGTGGAGCAATTGGACTACGCGCTTGTTTTGGCTGGGGAGCAAATGTCTATACAGGTAGACGTCCAATAGGTACTACTTACGGTGCAACCACCACAATAGAAGAAGCATATAACGGTAACTCGTGGTATGATGAAAGCTATCAGACTACTATAACCGCAGGAACTGCGTTTTATATTTTACAACCAGCGGCAATAATGGGTATACCAAAAATTAAAATGCCTTCAATTGTAGCTATAGGTGACAGCAGAACAATCGGTAACGCCAGTGGTATTGATTCAATTTCAGGTTGTGATAAGGTTTCTGATGACGGTGCTTGCGGTCCATTTGAAAGAGCATTGTCTGAAAGTATGGACAAATGCATCTATCCTTGGGCTAACTTTTCCAGAGGTGGAGTTGCTTTAGACCATTATTTTAATAATGGTATTACTAGCAACAGATATGGAGGGCAGCATTTGTTTGAACTACTGTCTATAATTAAACCGACAGCAGTTTACTTAAACCTGAACTATAATGATATAGGTACGGCATCTCCATATGCAACAGTTAAAACAAGAGAACAGCAATTTATAGCACAAATAAGAGGTTGCGGGGTTAAATATGTATTTACATCAACAACCGAACCTGGGTCTACTTCGACAGATAGCTTTGCAACGTTAGAAAACCAAACACCTATTGCTTATGCAGCTGTTGTTGCACAAAGAAATAACGAGTTAATAGCAGGGACTTATGCTGATTATGATTTTGTTGTTGACAACAGACTTGTTTCAGAAAGTTCGATAAATTCAGGAAAATGGAAAGTAAACGGCACGGCTAATTGGGCTACTGGAGATGGGGTGCATGCCTCTCCCTATATTATAGAATTGCAGGCTGATGGCATCGCTGATGCAATAAAAGCCAATATTAGTTTATAAGAGGGTTTGAAGTTGAATAAAATACAATCAGCCTCCGAATGGGGGCTTTAATTATGAATGAAATCTATAAACAAATAATTTCAATTATTGTTTCGGGTGCAATATGTGGATTGTGTACAGCGATTATAAGCGTAACAGTCATTAGAAATGATCTTGCCTATATGAAAGACGATATTAAAGAAAATAAATATGGTCTTATAGAACAGGGTAAGCAGATCGTTCAAAATACTGGTGATATTATTTGGCTAAAAGCTAAAGCCTCAAATAAATAAAAGGTGATTAAAAATGAATATTATTGATATAAAACTAAAATTCAAAGCCTTAACCCCAAGAAAAAAAACTGAATATATAATTTTACATCACAGAGCTGGCGATGGTGATATTAATTCGATTCATCAAGAACACTTAAACCGAAAATGGGCTGGCTGTGGATACCATTTTTATGTCAAAAAAGACGGTTCTATTTATAGAGGCAGACCTATAAATATGATCGGCGCTCATTGTCCTGATTTCAACTCTATAAGTATCGGGATTTGTTTTGAGGGTAATTATGACAGAGAGATGATAATGCCTTTGGTCCAATTCGAAGCAGGTAAAAAACTTATAAAGCTGATCAGAGAAGGATTTAAAAATACTAAAACAGTAGGACATAGAGAAAAATTCGCAACTGCGTGTCCGGGCAAATATTTTCCGTTAGAAAAATTAAAGGCGGCATAAGATGTTTTTAGTTAATACAAAAGATTTGCAGATTTATTGCTCTGACACTCCAAAAACACGAGCAAGGATGATAATGCCGGAAGACCCTCCAGCACTTAAAACGGATAAAGAGGATTTTCCTTTTAAACTTGATAATAAAGTCAGGATTAATGTTTATTACAAAAAAAGGCTTTATACTCTCAATTTTGAGGCAGGATTTAAATGGGATGGCACTTCGATTCCCTCGCTTTTCTGGATGCTTATAGGCTCAAAAGAAGACAATCATTTTCTTTTAGCCTCAATGGTTCATGATTTGCTTTGTAATAATAAAAAACTTATCGACAATAACAGGTATTTATCGAGTCTTGTATTAAAGGAATTGCTTTTATCTTGCGGAGTATCGAAACTAAAAGCTAATTTAATGTTCGTAGCAGTAGATAATTACCAAAGATTTCAAAACTGGTAAAAATGAACTTTTTTATTGCCTTTTTACCGTCAACAAATTAGTTTGTGAACGGTTTTATTTGAATTTGAGTCTAAAAACTATCCTCCCTACTAACTCAAACTATAAACCGCCTTGCTTAATCGCCTGGCGGTTTTTTATTGCTTAAAACAGATTATTCATTATTTTTTATAGCACGGTTAATTATTTTCTTTCAATCCAAACAATATCATAGCCAAGAACTTCGGCTATTTCTAAAACTTCTTTATATATTATTGTTCCCCGATTAAATTTATTTGAAATATTTTGCGCCGATTCAACTCTACCGAATTTTTCAGTTATAAGTCTTGCGAGTTCTTCAGCGGTTACGCCTTTTTTAACCATATAAGAACGCAACTCATTTTTTATTTTAGCTTTTGTTTCGTCATTTATTTTAGCCATAAATATACCTTTTGCTTTCTAATTTATTTTCAATATAACTTATTGTAAAAAATAAATCAATAAGTTTATTTTTTATACTTATTCGTATTGACAAACAAAATTGATTAGTTTATATTATACACATAAACATTAATAAATTACACGATACTGTTATAAAACAAAAGGGAAATATAGTATGGCACAGGAAATCTGGAAAGACATAAAAGGATATGAAAGAAAATATCAAATTTCTAATTTTGGAAATGTTAAAAGTTTAAATTATGCAAGACAAAATATTGAAAAAAATTTAATCCTTAGACTTGATGGTAAAGGATACCCTTTTGTAACTTTAGGCAAAGGGGATGGTTGCCAAAAGCGTGTTCATAGGCTTGTTGCAGGTGCTTTTATTTCAAATACTAAAAATAAACCCTATATAAATCATAAAGACGGCAACCCTTTAAATAATTTTGTAGAAAATCTTGAATGGTGTACTCCAAAAGAAAATATGATTCATAAAATTAAATCGTTAGGATATAAACATTCAAAAGAAACTAAAATGAAAATAGGTAAAAAAGCAAAAGGTAGACCTATTCACGAAAATACAACGAAGGCAAAATATAAATCCGTAAAATGCTTAAATACTGGACAAATTTTTATTTCACAGGTAGAAGCCGAACGAGCAACAGGAGTAAACCATAAATACATATCTGCATGCTGTTTGGGTAGTAGAAAAACAGCCGGAAATTTATCATGGGAGTTTTGCTCAATATGAAAAAAGATTTAAAACAATTGTTGCTACAACTTGAAGCCAATAATGAAAGTTACGAATTTTATCCAACTTCAAGAGAAATGATTAAGCCGATAGTTGAGCACGCACAAAACGGTAAATTTTCAGTTTTAGACATCGGGTGCGGCACTTGTAATTTTAAAAGTCATTTCAACGAGCTTAAATCACAGGATCAGTCTATTTCAGACTATTATGTCATTGAAAAAAGCAGAGTATTAATTGACAGATTGCACAAAGACACTATTGTACTAGGTACAGACTTCAATTTAACTAACTTAATCGACAAAAAGGTTGACATTGTTTTTTGTAACCCGCCTTACTCAGAGTTTAAAGAGTGGACAAAGCGCATTATTTGGGAAAGTAACTGTAAATACATTTATTTAGTCATTCCTCAACGCTGGAAAGAAAACGCTGAAATAAACAGATGCATTGAAGAAACAAAAGCAAGTGTTCAAGTTTTAGGCAGTTTCGATTTTCTTCACGCAGAAAGACAAGCCAGAGCAAAAGTTGATGTGCTTTATATAAACAAACAAAAAAGACATCAATATGGTGGATACGAAGATTTATCTGAAATAAACGAAGATGCTTTCAGCCGGTATTTTGATGAAACCTTTAAAATGCGTGATAAACAAAACAACTATGAAAAGGATCTCGAAAAAGAACAAAAAGAAGAAATTAAAACAAAATTGGTAAATTGTGAAAGCAAGGCTAAAATGCTTGTTGAGATATACCAAAATGAACAAAAAATATTGTTTGAGCATTTCCAAGCGATAAGCAGCTTAGATGTCGATGTGCTAGAAACAATCGGTATCAAAAAAGGCTCAGTAAAAGAAGCTTTAAAGCAAAAAATAAAATCATTAAAGATTTTATACTGGAAGTTGGTTTTTGACGAATTGGAAGAAATAACAAGCCGTTTAACTTCAACAACAAGAAATAATATGCTTGATAAGTTCAAAAATCTACTTACGGTAGATTTTACCATCGAAAATATTTACCCGCTTATTCTTTGGGTTATTAAAAACGCAAATACTTACTATAACGACCAGTTAATAGATTTCTTCAAAAAACTTTCAAGCCCTGAAAACGTAAGGGCATATAAATCAAATCAAAAGACTTTTTCGAAAGACAGATGGCGGTTTACCGATGAACATAGCCATTACACCCTCGATTATAGAATTGTTTGTAGCCATATTTTTAGAACATCGGGGTTGTATGATGACAAACTGGATAATTGGGACAATCAAAAATTAATTGATGATATTTGTACTATTGCAAATAATCTGGGTTTTGAAGCAGGATTGCGTGAAAGTCCTGAATTTACAGGTGAAAAATATAATGTTTTGATGAAAAATAGTAATGTTCTTTTTGAATACAGAGTTTACAAAAACAGAAATACTCACATCAAATTAAATAAAGAATTTGCTAAAGCGATTAATGTTGAGGTGAGCCGATTGCTCGGGTGGATAAGGACAAAAGAAGATATTGAAAAAGAGTTCCCTCCTGAAATGGCTAAAGGCGCTGAGAAGTATTTTAAAGTAAATAATTTTATTAGTTTAAATTCAAGCAATATTAAATTATTGGGAATGAAAGAAACAGCTTAGAAGAAAGGCTTTACGTGTTATTTTATTTAATCTTAATTCCAAAGAATGTTTTTTGTTTAAGCTTTTCATTTTCGCTTTGCAATAAATTAATTTGGTTTTGCAATAATTCGACTTTTTCTTCATATTGTTTTGTAATATTTGCGATTTCTGTTTTAAATTCTGCTATTTGCCGCAAATATTCATTCTCTTTGATACGTTCAGAATCTTGTAATAATAAAACTTGCCTATCTTTTTCTTTCAATTCTTTAAGGAATGTAAAGGAAACTTCTTTAATATCATCCTTGTACATTCTCATCATCTCAAAGACTAAATTATTACCCTTCCCCTCGTTATTATTAGATTCTGTATGATTAGGGGATATATCAATAACGTCATCGGTATGTACTTTGTATGGTTGAGAATGTTCTTGTTCTATTTTATTGTTTCCAGATGCTCTTTTTTGGTTTTCAGCTATTTCCAGTTTTAAGCTTTCAATCTTCTCTGGTGGTACTTCCCACGCATCTACATTCTTTCCTGATACATTCTTTGAACCTTCTTTAAGACCTTCCCTATTACATGCTTTTCTTGCTGTCTTGTCTGAACAATCCCATTTAACCGATAACTCAGAAGCAGTGAACATATCGTACATTCTTTAACCCTTCCTTGTACATTTCTAAACTATATTTTTTATATTATTGACACCTACAAATATCTATATATCATGTTCATGTTGCGTAGGCAAAAAATTTACAAAATACAATTCTCGGGTTAACCAATAAACGTATAAACACTTGATTTAAGCCCGAAATACCACTAAAAAACAAAGTATAAAATTTGTACACCAAATTACAACCAAACTGCATGCAAATGACAAAGAAAGGCGGTATAACTACAAAGAGGGCATAATTTTTATTTACAAACGATTAAAAATGTGCTAATAATTCAAATAAATAAATAGACATAAAAAAAGCTCTTTTCGGAAAAAGAACTTCATTTAAATCTCAATTAAATTGTATCACTTTCTCCGAAAAAGGCAAGAGTTTCGTATGGCAATTTTTCGGAGGAATTTTTAAAAATGCACAAAACGGCATCAACAGAAGCGTTGCAAGTCAACGTTAAAAGCTATGAGTTATCAC
>Ga0209727_1001925_pt1 | contig 15775 bp, 15 predicted proteins | sample RifGroC1_FD_183995 | JGI IMG/M metagenome (GOLD analysis project Ga0209727, IMG submission 183995) | Groundwater microbial communities from Rifle, Colorado, USA - Groundwater C1 (SPAdes) (version 2) | ecosystem: Environmental > Aquatic > Deep subsurface > Groundwater | place: Rifle, Colorado...
AAATAGAAATCGCTAAGACTAATGGTTGCGTTTTAGGAATCATAGATAATATTGACACTGTTACAGATAATTTGGAATTACATATTGATATTGGTGATATAATTCTTTTATATACAGATGGAATAACAGAGTCCAATAAAAGAGATAGCGATAAAAATCTAATGTTCTTTGGAGAAGAAAAGATAATTTCAACTTTTTTAGATAATGCAGAAAAACCACTTGAAGAAATTAAAAATCAAATATTTGCAGAAAGTCTCAAGTGGTGCGATCATAAACAAAAAGATGATATGACTGTTATGTTAGTAAAAAGAGTAGAATAAATTATTTAAAAATGTTATTAATATTACAGATTTAATTTATTATTATATTATCAAAAACGATGGAGGTTTCTTATGTTAGAAAAATTAATATTTTTATTTTTAGCATTTATTTTTATGGGTTGTACTTCAACTGCTGATACTGTTATTAATAATACAACAACGACTACCACTACAACAACTACAATTAGCAGTCAATTAATAAGATTGAATATCAACGCTCCATCATTAGCTAATAATATCGTGAATGAATCTGCAACACAAGCAATTGCTGTTTATCTCCCACCTTCTTATAAGTTAAATACTACACAAACTTATCCTGTAATTTATTTTTTACCGGGATTTTCAAATACTGTTGATAATTTTTTAAGTTCATCTTTTGTTTCTCTTAAACAATCAATGGATAATTTGATAACTAAGAATACTATAAAAGAAGCAATTCTTGTTATTGTTAATGGAAAAAATATTTATGGTGGAAGTTTCTATACAAACTCAGATGTTACTGGCAACTGGGATGATTTTGTATCAAAAGATGTTATAAATTATATCGATACAAATTATAGGACAATCAAAAAAGCAAATTCAAGAGCTATCTGTGGACATTCAATGGGTGGCTCTGGAGCAATAACTATTGGAATGAAACATTCAGATATTTTTGGATTGGTTTATGCTTTAAGTCCCGGATTGTTCGATACGAATGGTTTGAATGATGCCTTAACAACATGGGATAGCTATTTTATGAATGCGTATGGTCGTGCTTTTGCTCCAAATTTGGCAAAAAATCCACCTTATGACGATGTAAATGCTAATAGAGTAAAATGGGAATCAGGTTTTGGTAATTTGACTGAAAAGATTTCTACTTATAAGACAAATTTAAACTCCCTTAAATTATTGACTGTAGAATATGGCTTTTATGACTATTATTCATGGATACCAAAAGGTTGTGTTTATTTTAATAGTTTATTAACAACAAACAATATTAAAAATAATCTATATAAACATAATGGCGATCATGAAAGTTTGCTAAAATCTAGGATAGAACAAGTTATGCTTCCAGAATTATCAAATAACTTTGAATATCAATAAAATATTCAAAAACTTGTTGATATTATTTAGTATTTTTGATAAAAATAATAGTAATTTGGGTTTATTAGCATAAAAATAGTATAATTTTTCACACAAAGGCACAAAGAAGACAGAGTTAAGAAGGAAAAAAAAATCTAAAATGTATTTTCTTTGTGTCTCCTATGTTATTTGTCAATCCTAAAATTCCAAATATTTTTTTATTTTGCTTTTTTATTACTTCATAACTCCTTAATTTATAATAACAATTTTAACTCTTGTTTCAATTCTTTTATTTGTTCAATGGCTTCGTTCCATTTTTCTTTTATAGGATAATTCGTGTTTATCATGTTTGTTTCACAAATTAATTCTTCCATAATACAAATACAATTACAAAATATATTATTTATGCCTGATAGTTCAATAAACCAAGTCTGAGGAGCAAAATGTATAAAATTATTTCTAAAAGAATTTATCTTTTTAATTGAATAATCATATTCTTGCACACTTTTTAATGGTTTTGAATTAACATACATTTTCATAAAATCATCAAGTTTTACTCTTTTATACAGTTCAGAAAAATTACATAAATAATTGAATTGTTCATTAATTTCTTTAGATTTCTTTTCAGAAATTTTTTTATCAATACCCAATTCTTCCAAAATATTTTGAATTTCCTTGGAAGAAAGAGTATACCAATCTTTTATAGATATTTTTTTCTCATTACTATTAACATTATTAATTTCATATCTTTCAATATTATTGTAAACTCTTATAATAGTATATTTTATATTCTTATAAGATAATTTAGCCTCACCTTTAGTTATAGAAAAATTATTTGATTGTCTTAAACATAAAATAAACAAATTTTGCAATGTCATAAAGATAAAAATTATAGACCATTTAATATCATCTTTATCTTTATTTAAGATATAGCTTTTTATTGTTCTATATAATTTAGTCCAATTAGAAAAAAAATCTTCATACTCATCAGTTTTAAAATATTCTTTTTTTTCAGACTTTTCCAAATTTATCCCTTCTTAAATCTCCAAAAATGGGTACAGGGCGGGTAGCCCTGTCGCCAACTGCGTAAGTGCTACTCACACATTAAATCTAAAATAAACAACATCGCCTTCTTGCATTACATATTCTTTGCCTTCGACTCTTAGTCTACCTTGTTCTTTTACAGCGTTTGTAGAACCCAATTTAATTAAATCATTGTAATTTACAATTTCGGCTCTAATAAAACCTTTTTCAAAATCAGAGTGTATTTTACCTGCAGCCTGCGGTGCTTTTGTACCATAAGGAATAGTCCATGCTCTAACTTCTTGTTTACCAGCAGTCAAATAGCTAAATAATCCAAGCAATTTGTAAGAAGCCTTAATTAATCTATCAAGCCCTGAGTCTTTAAAACCAAGTGCCTGTAAAAATTCGGCTTTTTCTGCTTCATCGAGTTGGGCAATTTCGTCTTCTACTTTTGCTGATATTATAACTACTTCGGCATTTTCTTTAGTCGCTTTTTCTCTAACTATTTTTATGTATTTATTTTCGCTTAGGTCTTTGCCAAGATCAGTTTCTGCTACATTTGACGCATAGATTATTGGTTTATCTGTTAATAAAAAGAATGTGTTAATTATTTCTTTTTGTTCTACCGTACATTGAAAAGTTCGCACTGGTTTTTCATTAGAAAGATGATTTAATAAATTTTGTAAGATTTCTGATTCTTCTTTGAGTTTTTTATCACCAGAGGCTTTTGCTGATTTTTGAGCTTTTTCAAGTCTTTTTTCTATGGTTTGAATATCCGCCAAAATTAATTCAAGATTTATAGTTTCAATGTCGCGTGCTGGATCAACATTCCCTTCGACATGGATTATATCATTATCATCAAAACATCTAACTACCTGAACAATTGCATCAACTTCTCTTATGTGAGAAAGAAAAGCATTTCCTTTACCTTCTCCTTTACTTGCACCTCTAACAAGCCCTGCAATATCAACAAATTCTACATAAGCTGGAGTAATTTTATCTGATTCGTAAAGTTTGGATAAAACAGCAAGTCTTTCATCTGGTACAGGCACAACGCCAATATTTGGATTTATAGTAGCAAATGGATAATTTGCAGCCAACGCTCCTGCTTTTGTCAAAGCGTTAAAAAGCGTACTTTTTCCTACATTAGGCATCCCAACGATTCCAAGTTTCATATTTTTCCCTTTTGTTTAATATAACACGGATTAACACAGATTAAATTAGATTAACACAGATTACGCTGATTGGTAATCGATTAACCTGTTTTTCTGTTATGTTAATCCATATAACACGGATTAACACAGATTAAGCATATTGACACAGATTAAGCTTTGTTTTATTAAACATTATCTTTTTTTCTACATCTTTTGCTTATTAGAACACGGATTTTCATATATTACACAGATTATGTTGGTTTTATTCAATTTGTTTTTTCTTTTACTAATTTAATACTTGCTAGTGTAATCAGTATCAATCTCTCTCTTAATTCGTGCTAATCCGTATTATAGCATAATATTGATTTTTTTCAATGATAAAAGAATAAATATTCACTTCAAGAAATTGACATATAAAAATTTTGAGATGTGTAATTTTTGAGAATGTGCATTATCAGAATAAAATATTTTGTTAAATATATTTTTTTCAATTATAGTTGAAAATTTATATTTTTATTGTTAAAATATGCGAATACTTATTTGGGAAAAAATATGGCTACATTAGCGACTCAAAAATTAAATTTTTTATATGAACAATTTTCGACAAAAGAAATTGCTTTTAGTAAATCTATTATTATAACAACTGGACTTGAAACAAGAAAAGTATTTCTAAAAATTAGAGGAGAGCAATTCCCTTGTATTTTATATTCTTGTTCAATGAAATCAGCTAAATTAATTATTAATCTTGATAATATGGGTTTTGAAGAAATAAAAAAAGCAAAAAATTTTGTAAGTTTAAGACTATCTTTTTTTTCAAAAGATGTAAAAAATCCAGTTGTATTTTTTGTTCCTGCACTTGTAAAAGGTTATAATACTTTCAATATTAAAGCAAGTAATACAACGGCATTTTTGATGTCAATTGAGTTTACCCAAAAACCACCAGACGATTTGATTGAGATTTTGGGTAAAATATTAGAATCTGTTGATAATTTTGAAAAAAGAAAATCTCTTCGTATAACACTTGAAGGCAAAGTTGCAGATGATATTGGATTACAAAGTCCAAAGGCTGCTATTGTAATAGATAATATAAAAAGACCTTGCATATTAAGAAATATTTCAAGTTTTGGGTGTATGGTAGTTCTTGCTTGCAATCCTAAATTTATTCTTAATAAAAATGCTCTTTTGCAAATTTTTGTAAAAAATGTCGTTCCTCCAGAGATTGAATTAGAAGGAGTTGCTGTAAGAGCAGAGGCAGTTTCTAATAGAAAAGATATTTATGGAATAGGTATTCAATTTGCTGAAGATAAAATTCCTTTTGAATATAAAGAAATTTTAAATGCTTATATTGATAAACTTGAAGAAATGAAAAAAAAGAAGACTACATAATACTAAATAGCAACAATCAATGAAGTAATACAAAATGGGAGATTTTATGAAAGAGCAACTGCATGAATTTATTAATTAATATATTAAAAACTTGGGGGTGTAAATGAATTTAAATTCTTTGCATCATGTTGCTATAATTTGTTCAGATTATCAAAAATCAAAAAATTTTTATACTAATATTCTTGGTTTTTCTATTATTAATGAAATATTTAGAGCAGAACGAAATTCTTACAAATTAGATTTAGCATTAGAAGGCAAATATATTTTAGAAATATTCTCTTTTCCCAATCCACCTAAACGAGTTTCGCAGCCAGAAGCATGTGGTTTAAGACATTTATGTTTTGAAGTTGATGATATAGAAAAAACCGTTGAAGAATTAAAAAAAAATAATATTTTTGTCGAACAAATTAGAATTGACCAACAAACAAACAAAAAATATACTTTTTTTAATGATCCTGATAATTTGCCATTAGAATTATATGAAAAATAGCTATTTAGCACGAATAGACTCACCTAATAAATTGAGTGTAAAGCTAACAAATTCTTCTTCGTTAAGATTGCAATGCTTCATAAATGATTTACCAGTGTAGGAAAGCATTTGAAAAAATCCACTCATTAGAAAGATATATGAATATGTGAGTTTTGTTACATCAATGTCATTTCTAATACTTCCATCTAATTTACCATCTTCGAGAATCTTAGTTAATTTTTGAAACGTATAATTATCTAACTGAAGCCATTCTTCCATTTTGGGTGTCTTTTCTGATTTTTGTTTAACATAACCAATATGATTCGTTAAAAGTAACATTTCTGGATAATCTTTATAAAAATTATAATAACCCAAAATTGAAAGTCTTAATTTTTCAAAACCATTATTTCCATTTATACTTGCTTTTTCAATGTAAGAAAAAAGTAATTTACATACTTTAATTGCCACAGCAAAATATAAATCTTCTTTATTAGTAAAATATTGATACAAAGTTCTTTTTGTAAATTGTGCCTCTTTGGCTATTTCATCCATAGATGTTTCTTCAAATCCTTTTTGGGTAAATATTTTTTCTGCTGCTGTAATAATTTCTTCTTCTCTTATTTTTTTTTCTCTTTCACGCCTCGATAGATTATTCACAAATTTTTTCCTTTTTTACTTGACTTTTTTCGATTTTATTAATATACTTAGGGTATATTAAATATACTTATATTAAGCCTAATATATTTTAAGTATAAATAATTCTATTGATTTTGTCAATAATTATGCAATTTTAATCTTTGTTATGATAAGGGGATTTGTGATATGGCAACTAAAATTTTTTATTTTTCTGCAACTGGCAATTGTTTGTTTGTTGCTCGTAAGATTGCTGATGAACTTAGTAATACAACAGTTATTTCTATTCCTCAGGTTATAAATACTGATATTGATACCTCTGGTGAAATGATTGGCTTTGTTTTCCCTATATATGCTTGGGGTTTACCTAATATAGTAGAAGATTTTATAAAAAAAATTAAATTAAATAAGGATCAATATATATTTGCGGTTGGTACTTGTGGTGGGACTCCTTGTGGAACTTTGCTTCAATTAAAAAAAATGCTTCAAAAAAAAGGTGCTGATTTGAATGCAAGTTTTCTGGTAAAAGAGAATAGTTATACACCTCTTAGCAATGATGTTCCTCTAATTAGGTTTATGATGAATATTGCAGGTAAACAACCTCTTTCTTTTAAAGAACGCTTTCCACAAATTATTGAAATAATTAAAAATAATCAAAAGCATAAAGCAGAACGAAGTAAGCCATTAGCAAATTTTTTGGGGACTTTATTACACGGAGCTGCCATTAAAAGTTTCAAAACAATGGATAATAATTTTATTGTTAATGAAAAATGTAATCAATGCCAAACTTGCGAAAAAATTTGTCCACAACAAAATATAAAAATTATAGATGGCAAACCTAAATGGCAAAACAATTGCGAATTTTGTTTTTCTTGTTTGCAGTGGTGTCCTAAGAATGCTATTCAATATAAAGGTAGTAGTCCTGATGCAAAACAATCTCATCATCCAGAAGCAAAACTAAAAGATTTTATTTTAAGATAAAAAAATTAAAAAATAATATACACTTTTTAAAAAAAAAATAGTAAAATTGATGTTGATATAAAAATAAAAGCGACAATCGCTTTTGTAATTAATTTAATAGGAGATAAAAAATATGACAAAATTTAGTAAAAATTTTTTTAATGATAAAGAAGTACTTTTTGTTGGATTTTCGAGTAAAAACAAACCATTCTGTATGAGTATTTACAAGGCAATGACAAACAATGGTATTAAAGTTTACCCTATGAATAACAAATCAAATAGTAATTTTGATATAAAAGTATATAAAGACTTTAACGAGTTACCAAAAGTTCCTCAATCAGCTTTTGTCCTTTTAAATAAAAATAATGCAAAAAAAGTAATTGGCCAATTAAAAGACAAGGGCATAAAAAAAATATTATTTCAAAGTAAAATGACTGCTGACTCTGAAATTTTAAATCAGTGTCAACAAATGGGTATGGAAACAGCAATTGGATGCCCTTTGATGCTATACGGCTCTGGTTTACACAAATTACACGGATTTTTTGGTGGAGTAAAATGAATTCTTTTCCGCTGATAAGAACTCATCATTCAAATGAACGGTTAATGTCGGTTGTTTTTTTTGTAGCATTACTATATATTCTTCCAAGTTGGGTTAAAAATCCATTAGAAACAGTAAGTTTTATAATTGTTTTGGCAATAGGTTTGTTAGTTGATGTATTTATTAATTTCATACGATTTAAAAAGCCTGTTTGTGCAGTATCAGCTGCGGTAACGGTGGCTATTTTACAAATAATGAGCCCAAACATTCCACTTTGGGGTAGAATACTTGGTGTAATAGTAGCCCTCATTATAGGCAAACACATACAAGGTGGCACAGGTAAGAATATTTTTAATCCAGCAATAGTTGGGCTATTATTTTTGAGTCTATTATTTAAATTAGATTTTACTATATTTTCTTTCTCATTATGGTTAATACCAGCCTTAGTTTTATCATTACTATTTTTATCTGTTAGACCTTTTGCATCGATTGGTCTTATAAGTGGAATGACATTAGCATTATTTTTTACAAATAATTTAAATTTTTCAACATTTATTTCTTATGGAATTATTTTTTGGGGACTTCTTGTAATAACTGATACAGTAACAACAACTCCTGTTCCTTCTGCTGGATTTTTTGATGGACTTATAATTGGATTTGTCCCTTTATATTTTACTAACTCGATATTTGCTTTTGGATTGGGCTTTCTTGTATTTAATTTATTGTCATTTATTTTTGGAGTGAATAGTCCTATTCTAAAAAAAATTATATTTTCGATGAAAATTAAAATAAAACCTATAATTGATTTTAATAAAGATATAAAATTAATAGATTTAACAGATAATAAAAAAGAAGAATCTATAAATAATACCGTTTTATCAAAAGAAGAAATTTTAAACCTGATCGAAACAAACGATATTTTTGGTTATGGTGGGGCTGGATTTTCTACTATCAAAAAAATTAAGACAGTACTAAACTCTCAAATCTCTGATAAATATTTTATAATTAATGGGGTAGAATGCGATCCAGGACTTATACACGATAAATGGCTTTTACAAAACTTTCCACAAGAAATAACTAAAGGTATAAAATTAATAACTCAATGTATAAATTTTAACGATGTGTTTTTAGCGGTAAAAGAAACCAAAGATTTGGATTTTTCATCTGATCTTAAAATATATAAAATACCTAATTTTTATCCAGCGGGTGCAGAAAAGATTCTAATTAACAATATATTAAAAAAAGATATACCACAAGACAAAATAACAGCAGAAGAAGGAATTTTGGTACTAAATGTTCAAACTATTTATCAAATATACGAGGCAGTTTATTTTAACCGTAGAGCAAATACCAGATATTTAACAGTTTGTAATATAAAACAAAAAAAATCTGATGTTGTAAAAGTTAAACTTGGAGATAATATTCGTAACATTGCAAACCAAATATATCCTAATAGTAATAGTATTTTTACAGGTGGTGGGGTAATGCAATCTCAAGTTGTTGAAGACTCCAGTTTTGTTGAAAAAACTACAAATTTTATTGCCATCGCTGACTTTCCAAATTATAAAGAGTCACCTTTATGCTCAAGATGTAGTCTTTGTGTTGTTCATTGTCCCAATAAACTTATGGTTAGTCAAATTGCAAACCTAATAGATAGTGGCAAAAAAGAAAAAACTATAAAATATAACCCAAAAAAATGTATTAGTTGCGGCAGTTGCAGTTATATTTGCCCAGCTGGTAAAAATCTTTCTGCAAGGATAAAAGAAGCAAAAGAGTTTTCTTTACTTTCCAACGAAATTAAATAAAAAACTAATAATTGTTTATCTTTTTCGTGACTTTTTGGAACTATTTTTTTAATCTTGCTTTTCACCAAGTTTTTTGATATATTTTAGTTATGGCAAATGATAACGATAAAAGATACAAAAAAATATTTTCTAATCCCTTTGTTGTTGAAGAACTCCTTTTATACTTTGTACATGAGGATTTTGTTAAAGATTTGGATTTTTCGACACTCGAAAGGCTTGATAAGTCTTTTGTTACCGAGAAATTTCAAGAAAAAGAATCAGATATTATTTATAAAGTTAATTTTAAAGGTAATGAGATTTACATTTATCTATTGATTGAGTTTCAATCAACTGTTGATAAGTTTATGTCTTTACGAATTTTGCGATATATCTTAGAATTTTATGATTTTTTATCGCAAAATGACAAATTTGTTAAACTTCCAGCAGTTTTTCCTATTTTATTGTATAATGGAGAAGATAAATGGACTGCAAAAGAAAATATTAACGATATAATAATTGATAGTATTCCAAAAAGATACATACCAAATTTTAGTTATTACAAGCTTGCAGAAAATGAAATTAGTAAAGAAACGCTTTTAAAGATACATAATTTTATATCAGCAGTGTTTTATATAGAAAATTCTACTCCTGATGAGATAATAAACGGAATTAAGGATATAATAAGTTTAATTGAAAAAGAAAGACCCGATTTGATAAAATTATTTAGATTATTTATTAATAATATGTTTGAAACATCAAAATATTTTAATAAAAATCAAACTGACATAGAAGATATAAACGATGAAATTAATAATTTATTGGAGGAAAAAACTATGTTTGCTCAAGCTATGGAAAGATTAAAACAAGATGTTAAACTAGAAGGAAAGATTGAAGGAAAGATTGAAGGAAAAATTGAAACTGCTAAAAAAATGATAGAAGAAGGATTATCATTAAGTTTGATAACTAAATGTACTGGTTTATCAGAAGACGAAATAAGAAAATTACTGCAATAGTTTTTTAATAATAAAATGATATTCTTAACAAAAACAATCAAAAACGATAGAAATAAAAACTTATAATATTCTAATTTTATTGCAGTTTTTTGAAAGAATAAATACTCATCACCCCTCTTTATGTGTTATAAATTTGACCTTTGTAAATAAAATGTAAAAAACAATATTAAAATTGATAAACATTTAAAAAGAATATATAATAATGAATATGTAATTCATTATTGGAAAAACAATGTCACAAATTTTAAAAGATAATGTTAGGAATAAAATAATAGATTCTGCTTTAGTTGAATTTTCTAAAAAAGGTTTTATTGAAACAAGCATGCTTAATGTTGCAAATACTGCTGGCGTTTCAGTTGGCAATATTTATAGATACTTTAAAAATAAGGAAGAATTATTTTATACCATAATTAGAAATGATTTTGCTAAAAATCTTAAAAAAAGGGTTATTGAACGAATTAATTTTGCTAATATAATTGGATTTAATAATGTAAAAAATAATACTGATTTTCAAAGACTTGACGTTGATTTTGTTAAATTTTGTTTTGAGAATAAGTATAAATTAATAATTTTATTCGACAAAGCAAAAGGCACAACTTTTGAAAATTTTAAAGAAGAGTTGATTTTGGATATTAAAAATCATTTAGTTTCAACAATAATCATTAATAAAGAATTTGAAGGTTCACAAGATATTTTTACTATAATTTATGCAAATCTAATACAAGGAATGATTGAGATTGTAAAAAAAGAAGAAAATTTACAAAATATTTCAAAACAAATTGATTCTATTATAAAATATCATCTTTTTGGATTTTTGATATTTTTTAATAAAAGTTGAATATTCTCACAGAGGTAAGAAAAAAAATCTAAGATTCTTTTTCTCTATGGGAGATTTTTTCAGTTTAATATAATAATGAATACAATATTCATTATTAAAAATATATTAAGGAGAACAAAATGGCTACAAAAATTTATTATTTTACAAGTACAGGAAACTCTTTGGCTGTTGCAAAGGAATTTAAAAACAAATTAAATGATGCTGAACTCATCCCTATTGCAAAATTGATAAATGAAAAAGAAATTATAATCGACTGTGATAATTTTGGGATAATTTGTCCACTTTTTTACCTAAGCTATCCGAGACTCGTTCTTGATTTTATAAGTAAAATAAAAATAGTAAAATGTGATTATATTTTTACTGTTTTGACAAGAGGCTTTAAGGGAATGGGCGGAGCGATTGGTTACCTCGATAATCTTCTCAAAAAAAAAGGTACTAAATTAAATTTTGGGACTTATATTGATATGCCAAATAATGATGTAGTGTTATTTGATATTCAACCAAAAGAAATTCAACAAAATTTGCTTAATAATTCAAAAATTAGTATAGAAAAATCTATAAATATGGTTAAAAATAGAAAAAATAGTAAAAAACTAGAATTATTAGGATTTTTAAGACCTATTAGACAAAAAGTATATCTTGATAAATTAAAATATGGTTATAAAAACTTTTATGTTACTGATGATTGTAATTACTGTGGTTTATGTTCTAACATATGTCCAGTAAACAACATAAGCATAAAAAATCAAAAGCCCATCTGGAATAATCTTTGTGAGGAATGTGAAGGGTGTATAAATATTTGTCCAAAAAAAGCAATTCAATATACTCCTAAAACAATAACAAAGGGAAGGTATAAACATCCAAATTTAAAAATTGATGACTTGATAAATCAAAAAATTTAATTTTTTCTTTACTTCCTATATTTTTTGTGTTAATTTTAATGCAATAAAAATTTTTATTTTACCAAATATTATAAGTTTTAATATTTGGCAATTTGAAAATCTAATATATATTTTTCTTCAGGGATAGGTGTAACTCCATACCGGCGGTAAAGCCCGCAAGCTTTTTAGACTAGATTTTTAGTTTATCGAAAATCATTAGATTTTGAGAATATCTTAATCTGTGTAATATGCGATAATCTTTGTACTCGCTTGACGAGTGAAAATCTGTGTTATAGCATGAACTGGTTTAATTCCAGTGCCGACAGTTAAAGTCTGGATGAGAGAAGGAAAATTCTACTCAAAAATTCTATTAATTCATAAATACCCCCTGAAGAACTATAAATCGGATTATTACAAATTGCACTTGTTGGTATAAAAAATTCTAATCTGTGTAATCAATAAGAATCCGTAAAAATCTGTCTTATAGGGGAGTTATTATGTTAAGTAAAGATTCTTTTTATATGCAATTAGCCATTGATGAGGCAAAAAAAGGACTTGGTTTTACATCTCCAAATCCTTTAGTTGGAGCAGTCATTGTTAAAAATGACAAAATTTTGGCAAAAGGTTATCACAAACAACTTGGAACTGACCATGCAGAAATTAATGCAATAAAAAAAGTTTCACCAGATGATTTAAAAGATTCTACTATGTATGTGACTTTAGAGCCTTGTTGTCATTATGGCAGAACTCCACCTTGCACTGAGGCTATAATAAAATCTGGCATTAAACGAGTTGTGATTGCAAGTCTCGATGTAGATGAACGAGTTAGTGGTAAAGGGCTTGAGGCTCTAAACAATGTTGGGATTGAGACAAAAGTTGGTGTTTTGGAAGAAGAAACAAAAAAGTTAAACTCAATTTATTTTTTTACAAAAAAGAACAAAAGACCATACATTGTATTGAAAGCTGCCATAACTTTGGATGGAAAGATTGCTACACATAAAAATGATTCTAAATGGCTTTCTTCTGAAAGTTGCAGGTATTTAGTTCATAAATTGAGACTAAAAATCAAAGCAATTGCTGTTGGTAGAAACACTGTGATTAATGATAAACCCAAACTTAATTGTAGACTCCCAGACTTTGAAAATAAGCCGATTGATAAATTAGTTTTTTCAAATCATAACGACACTTCTTTATTTAACTCTTTTGCTCCAAATCCAGGTAGAAATTTTATCATTGATAAAAAAATTACAGCATCTAAAGATTCTTTTATAAATTTTTGTAATGAGAATGAAATTGATTCTGTACTTGTTGAAGGTGGCGGAGAAATTTACACTTGGTTTTTAGAAAATAATCTTTGTGACAAAGTGTATCTTTTTTATAAACTTTCTTTTATGGGTAAAGATGGAGTTCCTATTTTTAATGGAAAAGGAATTGAACTAATAGAAGAAATGCAGGATTTTGCAATGGATAACATTCAAAAAATAGATAATAATATTCTAATAGAACTTTCGCGGGGTGAATCTTTATGTTTACTGGATTAGTTGAAGAAGTCGGTATTTTAAAATCATTAAATAACGGTGAACTCGTCATTAGTTGTAGCAAAGTTATCGAAGGAACAAAAATCGGGGATTCTATATCGATAAACGGGGTTTGTCTTTCTGTAACAAAAATAATGGATCATGCTTTGAGTTTCCACACATCACCAACAACCCAAAATTTGTCTCGTTTTAAATTAGGTGATATGCGAATTGGCGAAAAAATCAACCTTGAACGAGCACTTACCCCTTCGACAAGACTTGGTGGGCATATAGTCTCTGGTCACATTGACGGCAAAGTTAAAATTATTAGTATAGAAAAAACTGGTGGAGATTATTACTTTGAATTTTTATTCTCAAAAGAATTAAAGAATTTTATAATAGCAAAAGGCTCGGTTTGTCTTGATGGAATATCTCTAACTATATCAAAAGTTATGACATCAAGTTTTGTTACTACGATTATTCCACAAACGATAAAGGACACAAATCTTTTGGATAAAAAAGTTGGAGATTTTGTACATATAGAAGTAGATATTTTTGCAAGATATATAAATCATATTTTAAATATTGGAGGAATAAGTGGAGAAAATAGAGAAATTATTGAAAAGTTTTTCTAATGGAGAAATTGTCGTTGTTTTTGACGATGAGGATAGAGAAAATGAAGCAGACTTGATCGTTGCTATTGATAAACTCACCCCAGAAAAAGTAAATTTTTTAGCAACTTATGGAAAAGGACTTATTTGTGCATCTTTATCCACAGATATTATTATGCAAAAAGGCTTTCCATTGATGCCAAGTAATAAAACTGACGCACATGCAACCGCTTTTACTATTTCTGTGGATTCTAAATCCGTTAAAACAGGTATTTCTCCTTATGAGCGGTATATTACATCAAAAGATTTACTTGACCCAGAAAAAACGCTAAAAGATTTTATTACACCTGGACATCTTTTTCCTCTTGCTGCAAAAAGAGGTGGACTTTTAGAACGAAGAGGACACACAGAAGCAGCGACTTCTCTTTGTAAATGGGCTAATCTTCCAGAAGCAGCTTTGATTTGTGAGATGGTAAAAGATGATGGCAATATGCTTTCAATAGAAGAAGCCCAAAATTTTTCAAAAAAATACAACCTACCCTTTTGTACAGTAGAAGAATTAGTTGAATACCAAAAATTAAAATATTCTAATGTCCAAAAAATTGTAACGGCAAAACTACCAACTGATTTTGGGGTTTTTGATATTACAATTTATAAAGAACTTTATCAAAATAAAGAACATGTTTTTTTATCAATGGGTGATTACACAAATGGAATTGTTAGGGTTCATTCTGAATGTTTGACAGGTGATGTTTTTTCTTCAAGAACTTGCGATTGTAGGGCACAACTCATTGCTGGTTTACAAAAAATTTCAGACGACAAAAAAGGTGCTATTGTTTACCTAAGACAAGAAGGTAGAGGAATAGGACTTGCAGAAAAAATAAAAGCCTATCACTTGCAACAAACAAAAGGACTTGATACAGTTGATGCAAACCTTCATCTTGGTCATAAAGCAGATAATAGGGATTTTCATCAAGCTGCTTGGATTTTAAAAGATCAAGGCTTTAAAAGCGTAAGAATCTTAACAAACAATCCAGAAAAAACTGATTATCTAAAACAACATAATTTAGAAATAATTCCAGAAAAATTTGAGTTACATATCTCAAAAGAAAATTATAATTATTTAAAAACAAAAAAAATAAAACTTGGTCATAATATTGACATATAAATAACATTAATTAGCACCGATTATGAGGAGAGATTACACAGATTATGCTGGTTGGTACACATTAAGGTTATCCTATTTCTTTCAAATTTTTAGGATATAATGAGAATATTTTTATTAATTTATACTATAATAAGGAGAATTTAGATGGTAAAAAGCATTGAAGGAAAATTAAACGGTAAAGGCAAGAAATTTGCTATTGTTTTGGCAAGATTTAACTCTTTTTTAACAGAGAGATTACTTGAAGGTGCTATCGATTGTTTGGTTAGACACGATGTTTCAGAAGACGATATTAAAATTTATAGATGCCCGGGTGCTTTTGAAATACCGTTAATATGTAAGAAAGTTGCAGAAAAAAAAGAATACGATGCAATACTTGCCTTAGGTGCAGTAATTAGAGGTGATACACCTCATTTTGACT
>Ga0209727_1001928_pt1 | contig 15754 bp, 18 predicted proteins | sample RifGroC1_FD_183995 | JGI IMG/M metagenome (GOLD analysis project Ga0209727, IMG submission 183995) | Groundwater microbial communities from Rifle, Colorado, USA - Groundwater C1 (SPAdes) (version 2) | ecosystem: Environmental > Aquatic > Deep subsurface > Groundwater | place: Rifle, Colorado...
TTCCCCACAATATCCGCCTCCGGCGGATTGGCTCGCCGCCCTGCTGGTCGGCTCGCTTGGTCGCCGGAATTCCTCCCCTCAATATTATATTCCACTTTGGCATATTACGCTATGGAATATAACATAGAGGTATAAATATGCCAAAGACGATTTATTCAAAAGATCATAAGTACGCTGTTGAACGATTGAAAAAGGCTCGACTAGGTGCTGGATTAGATCAAGTTAAGGCTGGAAAACTACTAGGTAAAACGCAGTCTTATATCTCAAAGGTTGAATCCGGACAACGACGCATTGATATAGTTCAGTTGAAAGAATTTGCAAGAATATATCGAAAGACAATAAGCTACTTTGTGAAATAACCATGCCTAATATTCTCAACAAAAGAGATGCGATTGCGTTTCTAGGTATTGACGAGAAGCTTTTTGATAATTATTTCAGACACGCTCACGAAATTCCGTTTCTTGAAAGAAACAACGGGAGGGGACGTTTTCTATTTGACGAAGAGCAGTTAAGAAATTGGAAAGATAGTTTTGAGCAAAGAACTGTAAATCTTAAAAAAGAAGATTATGCGTTAGCGCTCGATTTTGCACTTGCCCAGCATTTCCGTTCGTATGTGCAGTCAGATTTTGGTACTGGTCGCCAAAGAGAATTTGGTCAGAAGATTACAAATTGGGTAAAGGGCCAGCTTGGTGAAATCGCGGTGAAGAAATTCTTATATCGTGAATTTGGTCTAGAAGTAATACTCGATTTTGATATCCACGACGAAATTGTACCGCAGGATATCATCGGCATTGTTGAAAACGAGAAAGTAAGGCCTCCTAAAATTGGCATTGGTATCAAGGCTTCAAAACCAAAAAATGCCTTTCTGATTTTAGGAGCGAACGAAATCAATATCCCTTCGCGCCGATCAGAAATCTATATCTACACCCGTCCGGACATACCAGACGACCATATTTTGCGAATCGCGAAAGAAAAAATTATAGAATTAGTTAGTAATCAGAAACACTACACTGTCTATCAAGAACAAATCCCAGATTTTTCAGATATTCCATGTGAGATAGCAGGCTGGTGTCATTATTCAGAACTGGAAGAAGTTACCAGCATCCCAGGTCAGGAGTTTGAAGGGGGTACTAGATTTGTAAGAGCTTCAGGCCTACTTAAGAGGTCTAGGAGCGATTGGGAGGAGCTTATAAAGCAACTTTAGCCCCAACATCTAACTCGTCAAATAGACTGACTATCCCGTTGTTACTAACTTCTCCATTAGAAAGCTTTGATTCAGTAGATTCGTAAGGAATACCTGCAAATGTTTTTAATACAGCTTCAATAATTGCTTGCGCCCCAACTGGCGGAACGGCCATACCAATTTGTTTTCTCGCACTTTCTTTTGAACCCGCAAATATAAAATCGTCAGGAAAGGATTGTAATCGTGCTCGCTCCCTATTCGTGAGTGCTCTGTTTTCAGACCAATGATAAACGTGCGTACCTCCTCCTCCGCTTCCAGTAATCGTATAAGAGGGCTTATTTGGGTCTAGCCGTTTATAAATTTGGCTCATGCGTGCTCCTTTCACGTTCAACCTCAAATGTTTAGGTATGCCAGAGTACCAAGCATTTTCTCCCGCAGGAATATGTTTTAATCGTTCAATGACGCCGGTCGATTGTTTTGTTAATTCGTGATTAGGTGCATTGTTTGGTATTCGCGGATTTTCTATAGCTAAACGAGCGTTCACATAATTATATTTTGTAGTTGGAGCAGGAGCTTTAAATTGTAGGCCAAGGTCTTTCCTAATACCTATAATTACAATCCTATGCCTTTGCTGTGGTACTCCATATTCTTCAAATTTATATAAGTGTGGTGTTAATGTATAACCTTTACCAGCCGAACCAAGGTCTCTTAAAATCTGTTTAAAGGCATTTCCTCCGTTTGCACTTTGCAAGCCGCTAACATTTTCAGCAATAAACCATTTTGGATTGTGAATGTTAATTGCTTTTACACCATAAGAATAAAGCGGTCCAAATTTTCCATCAAAGCCTTTCTGCTCTCCCACGACACTAAAGTCATTACAAGGGAAACCGAAAGCGAGGACATCAAATTTTGGGACTTTTTTAAAATCTATATCTTGCACAGGAGCGCAAGCAACACCTTTCTCGTTTCCGTTATGTATATTGCGGGCGTATGTCTTGCAAGTGTCGGCATCGTAATCATTTGCCCAAACAGATTCAATGCGATAAATAGAGTTCTTATTTTCAACAACGGAGCGGATCGCTCCAAGAGCTAGGCCGCCTGGACCGGAAAATAACTCTGCTAATTTGAATTTGATCTGCCTCTTCTTCATATAGTGTTTAATCTTTATTTTATCAGATTTCCTTTCTTAAAACCCCAACTACCTTCCCTTGTATTTCTACATTGTCTTCATAAAAAGGTTTCATTTTTTGGTTGGCTGAAACTAACTTTATTTTCCCCTTTTCGTGATAAATTCTTTTTAAAGTAACCGCGTCTTTATCGGGAAGGTAGGCAACTGCCTTTTCTCCTTCTTCAACTGCGGGCTGTTCGTGGACAACTACAATATCACCATCAAAAATTCCGTCCTCAATCATACTTGTGCCAGCAACTTTTAGAGCGTAATAATTTGCTCCAGACGAAAGCATATTTCTGGGAACCTCAATAGGGCGGGGATCTCTTATCGCTTCAATAGGGCCGCCTGCGGCAATAAGTCCCATTAACGGAATTTCTACAACCCCGTGTTTATGGTTGTTAAGCGCTTGGATAGAACGCCTTTTACCTCTCTCGGTTGTGAGTAAGTTTTTCTGTCTTAAATAAGAGATGTGCTGATGAACTGTTGGGATAGAAATATCAAAATGCCCCGCGATTTCTCCTAATGATGGTGGGTATCCCTTCTTTTTACGAAATTCACCAATAAACTGAAGCACCTCGGCTTGTCGTTTGGAGGGGCTACCTATGCCCAGATTTGACTTTTTCTGCATACCTAAAGTATAATACCATAAGATAACCTAATCAAGTCGGGTTATCCCCAAGCAAATAACGACCGTCAGGTCGAAACGGTAAGAGTTATATTAAATAAAAATTAAAAAATCATCATGCCAGACAATAACAAACAGGGTCCTAAATACTTTGTAGAGATTGAGGGTACAGAATACGAGTGGAGCAAAGAGACAATCACCGTGCCTGAAATCCGACAACTGGGAAATCTGCCCGCAGATCAGCCTATCATAGAGGTTGACCCGGACAATAACGAGCGGACTTTGGCCGAAGACGAAGTGGTTACACTTAAACCCGGCCATAGATTCGGCAAAAAGATTTCCTACAAGAGGGGATGAACGACCGCATGGAACAAGAATTGAAACTGTTGCGCAAAGACTTTCCAGATTTAGAGTTTAAGGAAGATTCGATGTGGATTCGCATCCCCTTTTATAATTTGCCGCCGGATATCTGGAATCGAGACACCGCAACGGTATGTTTTCAAATTCCGCCAGGGTATCCGGGAAATCCGCCCTATGGTTTCTTCGTTATGGATGGGTTGCGATTAAAAGAAGCTGATGAGAAGCCCACGAATTATGAAGAGCCAGCACAAACGCCCTTTGATGGGAGTTGGGGAAAGTTTTCGTGGGCGCACAATAATTCGTGGCGCGCTACCTCCGATTTATCGTCTGGGAGTAATTTATTAAATTTTGTGCGTTCATTCCAAGACAGGCTAAAAGAAGGAAAATGAAATCAATTTATTTAAAAACTGAAAAATCTACAGCTGACAGCATAAAAAGCTTTTTGCTCCAAGACGACCAAGAGCAGGTTATATTTCTGCTTTTATCTCAATCGCATGAAGTAGATAAAATCTTTTTCGAAATTAAAGATATTTATTTTGTTCCGCAAAAGGAGCTAAATAGTTCTTTGTATTCCGTGAAATTAAAAGATGTAGCGCAAGCAAAAATTATTAAATGGGCTTGGGATAAAGGACTCTCTCTTGCTGAAATACACTCACATCCATTCAGTAAAAAGGCGACCTCCTTTTCTTATAGTGATATAGCTGGTTTAAAAGAATTTGTTCCTCACGTTTGGTGGAGATTAAAAAACAAACCTTATCTCGCAATGGTTTTTGGCTCAAACGACTATGATGCTTTGGCATGGCTGGATAATCCTACAATTCCTTGCCAAATTGAGGGAATCCTGGTCGAAGGTACACTTCTGAAACCAACAAATAAAACCACTGATTCGAATTATGAATGAGGAAGAAAAATACAATCGTCAGGTTCTTTGGTTCGGTTCCGATGGCCAGGCAAAACTGGCAGGTCTTAAAGTAGCAATCGTCGGGATTGGCGGAACTGGTTCACATGTTCTGCAACAATTGGTTTACCTCGGCGTCAAAAGTTTTATTTTTATAGACTCGGACAAAGTGAGCGAAACAAATCTAAATAGGCTGATTGGAGCAAACGACCAAGATATAGGCAAGCTTAAAGTTGATATTGCCAAACGTCTTGTGGAATTTATAAACTCTGACGCAAAAGTGGTTTCAATACCGGATACATTTATAAGCGAAATTGGCCTCGCATCTTTAAAAGAAGCGGATTTTATATTCGGGTGCGTTGATAAGGACGGTGCTAGACTGCTCCTGACAGAATTTTGCAAGGCTTATCAGAAACCTTATCTGGACATTGCGACAGAAATAAACGGAGATGATTGGGGCGGGCGTATTATTTTTACTGACACAGAGAGAGGTTGCTTAATTTGCAGGAAAAAGTTATCACAAGAGGAAATTCATCGAGACCTATCCTCTCCGGAGGACCGTTCTGTAGACGACAAAATCTATGGGGTTGATAAAGACCATTTGGGGAATACTGGCCCGTCTGTAGTTTCTCTAAACGGCGTATTATCATCTCTAGCCGTTTCAGAGTTTTTAAATCATGTAACTGGTATCCGATCTCCTAAAAGGAATCTTGAGTATCGGGGGAAAATGGGTATAGTTACGAATGCGGATCGCGCTGACGAGATTGAAAAAGACTGCTATTATTGCGATAGTGTGGTCAGTATTGGTGATAAGGTTGATATGGAAAGGCATATTCGCCAAGGAATAAATAAATTTTTGAGATAGTCGCCACAAATTTCTATTCCCCAACCTGAACTAAGCCGGAAGGAGGGGTTTGAGGGGAGGAATTCCGGCGACCAAGCGAGCCGACCAGCAGGGCGGCGAGCCAATCCGCCGGAGGCGGATATTGTGGGGAACAGCACAAGCGTGGAATGGGGGTGTAGCGGAGTGAAGTCGGACTTTGGAATATGGGGGTGCGAGAGCGAAAAGACAAGTATTGGCGGGGAGATTTAGAAACGCAGGGTAGTCATTCCGAGGTAGGGCGAATGACTAGGCGAATGACTACCCTAATTGCCCTGGTTTTGACTAAAATGAGTTCGTATAGAGGTGTATAATCCCACAAAAAAGTTTTTTAACAGGGGGGTAAGTGTGGAAACATATTTCTCAAGAGATTTTATGGAAGGGCTTCGGGAGTATCTAGATTTTTACTACAGGCGAACGATCTGGGGGAGACTCGACGAAGCAAAAATGTGTTTTGACGCTAAATATTTGTTAGGAATTATGATGGCGGGCTTGATTTTATTCCTTGGCATGTTTTATTTCGAGATGCCCTTGTCCGCCGGAGTTTTCCTTGGCGTCATTATCAGCCGCGTTAGAATTGATCGGAGTGCTCGATTCAGGCGTTTGGACGAGGAGGCGGAGCGTTTATTGCAGCACGAGATTTTTTCGAATCTTAATTTTTACTGTTCGATCGATGATGCGACGCTTAGGGAGTTTGAGAATCTGATCAAGTCTATTTCAAATCTCGATGAAATAAAGGGGGCATGCTATCAGGAGGGTGTACGAGAGGGAATCGCGGCGCTCATTAAGAGCGCGATTGAAAAATGCCCTAAGTTGGAGGAATCTTCTTTTCTCGTCGATCTGCGCGGAGAGTGTGGTCGGTGAGGTCGGTACGAAAAGTCGCATCTCTAAATTCTGGGGGTGCGGCATTTCATTTGCAGACAATCCTGTATTAATCTATACTTTTTTTATCTGCAAGTTTGGTTAATTTGCAAAAAATATGCCGCGGTAGCTCAGTGGTAGAGCTTTCGCCTGAAGAGCGAAGAGTCGTCGGTTCGATTCCGACCCGCGGCACCACGTAGGAAAAGTCAAAGAGTTTTGGTTCGCCTCCAGATTTAAAGAAACGACTTGAAAAACATAATCGTGGTTATGTTTTAGCAACAAAGCATCGTCGCCCAGTTCAACTTATTTATTATGAGGCTTATTTACATTTCCGCGAAGCTAAGCGTCGCGAAGTATTCCTGAGAGGCGGCAAAGGACATGAGCAACTTAAAATTCAGTTGCAAGACAGTTTTAAAAGGATAAAATATAAGTATACCTAGCGTTACTCGAATCACCATGCTAAGCGTGGTGATCGAAACGCTGAGCGTTTCATATTTTGGGAAAAGAAAATTTTTTAACATAAAATAAAAATTATTAATAATAAAAATCCATGAATGAAAAATTAAAAGAAGAAGCTCCATCTCCGGAAAACTCATTAGAGCAGAGATATAAAGAATTGTCAGACGCATTAATAAAGGCACTACAGCCTGTATTTGAAGATGAAGTTCGAGTTAGAAAAGAAATTGACAGTACTCTCGCGAGTACGCAGAATATTACAGAAGCAGAAAAAATCGCAGCAGAAAAGGCTATAATCGAAAAGCATCTTTTTTCAACATATAAAGTCATAAAAGAGGCTCGCAAAAATCTTGAAGCGCTGATTGATGTCAAAAAAGAAGTAAGCGGATAAGTTGGGAAAGAGTCTGTCGATTTTAAAAAGGGGTAAATCGGTAGCACACCAGTTAAGTAGGCAATGATTTATTGTATAATTAATCAACTGACTTATGCTTGAGCGGGTTCACAGCAACGATCCGGAAAAATTTGGGAAATATCATGAGGTATTTTCCTTTGGAAAGATAAAAACAGAAAATCCGCAATATATTCGTGAATCTGAAAAATGTGGCGGGTTGGATGCGTATAGAAAATGGGGCTGCGCGATTGAGTTGGTAAAAAAATATCAACCTTTCGATCCGACGAATCCCCAAAAACCTTTTTTGAAAGATTTAAAGCTTGAAATGGCAGAGGTTTTGGGGCTGGAATCTGATGAGGACATGGATCGGATAAAAATTTATACCGCAGTCAATTCAATTTTGGATATAGATTTTGGGATAGATGGATTTATTGAGTTCGAAGATAAGGATGGTAAAATTCGCATGTTGACTTTAGATGTTACGCGTAATAAAGCAAAAATAGAGGACGATGCATTTAGAGCTGATATGCCAATTGATGACATCCCCGATATTATTACAGAAAAAACAGAATATTTTGAGTACTTGCGTGTGTGGGCGGAGAAGGCGGCTAAAATAATCCAAACAAAAAAGCCTGAAGAAAATTATTATGATTAAATAAAACCTATAGTTTAGCGGTAAGTCTCCAACTCAAAACCCGCCTCATCGGCGGGTTTTGAGTTGGTTTATTTATTCCATTTTAACTTTAAGTCTTTGCGTTCTTGATTTGTCTTGTTTCGGGATTTTTATTGTTAGAAGCCCGTTTTTTAGCGTTGCCTGTGCCGCGTCGGAATCAACTTCTTGCGGCATAAGAATTGATCTTGAAAAAGTTCCCCAATAAAGTTCTTTGTAGAAAAAATCTTTTTGCGTAACTTCGTGTGCCCGCTGTCTTTTTCCTTTTATAGTTACCATGTCTTGTGTTATTTGAACGTCCAATTCATCAGGCCTTACTCCCGCGACAGTGGATTGGATGATTAATTCGTCAGGAGTCTGAAAAACGTCAACTGTAAGTTCTCCTTCGTCGTCCGCTTCAAGCCAGCCGCTTTTTGCTTTGGCAAGGCTTGCTTCTTCCGCGCCTTTGGGCTCTTGTTCCATCTCGCCGTTATCCAGACGCACGGAACCTGTTAATTTTTCGAAAAATGAGCGGTTATCTTTTGCCATACTGAATTTTTATAAATTAATTGGATAAGTTGAAATATGTTGGGCTTTTTAAGAGGCCGGATCGATTTTTTTAACCTTTTCAAATATGAATATAAGTATTATCGCGAATGTCCAGACCACGCTTAATGTCTCGAGTAAGGCGATCTTTTGCGCTGCATTTATTATAGCCGCGTTAAACGCCCAGTGCAATAATGTGGCGAGGATAATTCCTCCCCAGATATTTCGAATGGCGTGCTCTTTGTGAAAAAAGGAAAAGGCTATGGATACTCCGATTGTGGCGGATGAGACGATGTGCAGGAGATTCGCTCCGAAAAATCTTAGATTGGCCGTCAGGGCCATAATGGTTGGCGTTTCATTGTAAAGATCAAAGAGAAAAAAGACATTTTCAAGCGCCGCAAAGCCCAAGGCGACTGTAATGAGGTAAATTAAGGCATCTACAGGTTCGTCGTAAACCGAGCGCTTGAGGTCTCCCCACCAGGCAAACTGAAATTTTACAATTTCTTCTATAAAGGCCCATCCCAGCAAAAGAAGAGGACTTGTCATTGAAATCGCAGTTTGAGGAGAAAAATCCAAGCCTTTTACCAGTTCGTACAGAAAATATTCCAGGAAAAGGGCCACTGGAACCCCGAGCATCCCTAAAATAAAACTGAAAATCAGCGTTTTTCTCGGTTCAGGATGAGGGTCTTCCCTAAGCCAATACCAAAGCCAAAGCAGGGCGGGCAGAATACCGGTGAAAATTGGTATGAATAGTTCTCCGATATTTATGCAAGCCGCGGCTCCGAAGGACGGAGCTTTAAAGCAAAATAAATCCTGGTGTATTATTTGCGCGATGATTTCGGCCACTCTTCTATTATAAGCATTTTTTTATTTTCTCTAGGGATTAATTCCCAGATTTTTTCGGTAATGTGCGGCATGAAGGGATGGAGTAATTTTAAAAGAGTCGTATGAAATTTTAAAAGAAGGGCTTTAGTGCTTTCCGATATATTTTTGTCGCCGGAATTCAGATCTTTTTTTGTATCTTCAATGACTTTGTCGGCGTAATAATGCCAGAAAAAGTGGTAAAGATTCTCGGCCGCGTGATGAAATTTTAGCTCATCTAAGTCTTTCGCGGTTTTACGCGTTATTTCATCAAGCTTTTGTAGCGCTTTTTTTTGCTCCGGAGTAAAGGATATTTTTTTTGCGGGGGTTTCCTTTACATTCATCAAGACAAAGCGAGTGGCATTCCAGATTTTATTGGCAAAATTCCGATATCCTTTAACCTTTTCTTCCGATATTATAATGTCGTTTCCGGCCGTATTTCCTATCACAAGGGCCATTCGCAGGGCGTCAGCGCCGTATAAATCCGCAACGCCCAAAGGATCGATGACGTTTCCTTTTGATTTGGACATTTTTTGGCGGTCTTTGTCGCGGACGAGTCCGTGTAGATAAACGGTTTTAAAAGGCGCTTTTCCGGTTCTGTATTTTCCGAGCATAACCATGCGCGCCACCCAGAAAAAAAGAATATCCCAGCCGGTTTCCATAACGTCCGTAGGATAAAAAGTTTTGAAGTCTTTTGAATCAGTGTATCCGAGCGCGGCAAAGGGCCATTGGCCGGATGAGAACCAAGTATCAAAAACATCTGAATCTTGCTCAAGATTTTTTGACCCGCATCTCGGGCACTTTTCTGGGGTTTTTGTCGAGACAATTACATTCCCGCACCCGCTATCTTTCTTGTCTAATTTTGAAAATTCATATGAATAGACGATTACTTCTGTATTTTCGTTGACTTCTTTTTGCGGCTGGTGTTTTTTTATCGCTTCAATTAATTCTTCGTGCGATTCATATGTTTTGTAGTGCCCTGGATCTTTAAGGTTTATTTGAGAAAGTGGAATTTTTTCAATTTTGATAATTTTAGCTTGACCGAAAATTTCTTTTGTCTGGCTGTTTTCAAATCCCACAATGTCTCCTTGCTTGAATTGATGGTCGCGGATGCGGTAGGTTTTTGTTTTGCCTTTTGCAACTTCCGGAACAACACCTGTATAAAAACCCATAATCTTTTCAAAAGTTTTCGGACGACAATACCATGCCGGAATTCTAATACCCCAGACAATCTGCCTTGAAATATTCCAATCGCGGAGATTTTTCATCCAGTGCATGTAGATTTTCTCCATTCTTTGAGGTATGAATTTTACTTCGCCCTTTTTTACCGTTTCGACTCCTAGGTCGCGCAAAGACTTTTTGCCTTTGGCGGGAGGCTTGGTCATGGAAATAAACCACTGGGGCAAAATTCGCGGCTCTAAAATGGTTCCGCATTTATAACAAGTCGCGACTGTATGCGTGTAATCGTTGTCTATTTTTGCCATCAACCCCTCTTTTTGCATATCTTGGGCGATGAGATTTCTTGCCTCGGCTATTTTTAGCCCGTGATATTTTTTCGCTCTTTCCTTTTCCCAAAATTCGCGAAGATCCATTCTGCCGTATTGGTCAATTACGGTTTTTGGTCCGGGGATTTCTTCTTTGTGCCGCTTCCACATTTCAAAGTCGTTCGGGTCGTGCGCGGGCGTGACCTTTACGGCCCCTGTCCCGAATTTTATGTCCACCGCTTCGTCCGAGATTACTTTGATTTTAGCCGGGCCTAAAATGGTCTGAATTTCGATCTCTTTTCCTACGAAATTTTTATAACGCTTGTCCTTGGGATTTACCGCGACAGCTGTATCTCCGAATTTTGTCTCAAGGCGTACTGTAGCAAGTTCAATCGGGCCGTACTTTATGTAGTAAAGCGGATCTTTTTTTTCAACATATTTTATTTCCACGTCCGAAAGAGTTGTTTGGTGTTTTGTGCACCAGTTAACTATCCGATTGTCGCGATAGGCGAGCCCGTCATCATAAAGTTTTTTGAAAGTATCATAGACAATTTCTATGATATCGGGATCGAGCGTAAATTTTTCGCGAGACCAGTCGCAGGAAGCGCCAAGTCTTTTTAACTGCCCTTCCATTATTTTTTTATTTAAAATCGTGAAATCCCAGATTTCTTGCCAAAGATCCTCGCGTCCGATTTTAAAACGGCTCCGTCCTTCTTTTTCGAGTTTTTTGTCAAAGACAACTTGCGTTTCAAAACCGGCATGGTCCGCGCCCGGAAGCCAAAGTGTTTTTTTGCCGAGCATCCTGTTATAGCGGATCATAATATCCTGCAGAGTTACAAAAACCGCGTGCCCGATATGCAGGGCGCCGTTCGCGTTAGGTGGGGGCATTATTATTGAGAAGTTTTTAGTTTTTAGTTTTGAGTTTTTAGTTTTGGAAACAGGCAGATTATCCGGATTGAAATAGCCAGAATTTTCCCATTTTTTATAAATTTCCTCCTCGACACCTTTAGGTTCGTAAGGTCTATTCAAATCGCTAGGCATTTTTGCATTATGCCAATTTTTTGAAAATAAAAAAAGCGGGCACTGGAAGTCTTCCTCCAATGCCCGCGTCGCGTATAAAACCACGCTTTGGTTGCTATGAGATTGCGTATCTGACAGCTGCTTCCGCAAGAAGTTCTCCTGGGTTGATCATAAAAGGATAACCCACCCATTCATCAAACAGAATCGGCAGTTCGGTGCATCCGAGTATAACAGCCTCGACGTCCCGAGGGAAAAGAAACTTCATAGTTTCCAGCGGGGAACGATTTTTTAGAGCAACCTTTCCTTCCATCAAGGCCCATATTTCCTCGTCTAACCTGCGGCTTGCTTCTGCGGTAATAGTTACATTCGCAACCCCCATACGTTCAAGCGGTTCTTGATAAAGTCTATGCTTGAGGGTATCGCCGACGGCGATAATGCCAACTTTCTTATATCTTTCGCGCTTGATCTTCTCTAGCGTGACTTGCACTATGCTCAAGATTCTGAGTCCAGCAGCCTCCTCGATTTCTTTTTTAAAGAAATGGGGCGTGTTTGACGCGATTACAAGGAAATCAGCGACAGCGCCCAGTTTCTTCGCGGCATCGAGAAGTTGGGGTGCCGGCTCTAATTTTTCCGGGGTTGAGCCGTCGGAATTCAAAACCATGGGGGCTTCGCGGACGTAATACACTACCATGGGCGGATAGCCGCGGTTTACAAATTGAGGAATGAGTTTTTGTGAAATTCGATGAATGCGCGCTTCGAAATCCATAGTTGCCTGCGGTCCCATGCCGCCGATCACTCCGATAGTTTTCATATTTTTTTTTCCTTTCTAATGTGCTGAAATTTATCCGGAGTGTAGCATGGGATGGTTTTTACGCAAACCCCAGCCCATTCCAGTTTATGCTTTTATTGTTATTGGTTCTCTATCTACGCTATCGCGTGAATAGGAGGTATGGGAAAATATGAGCCGTTTTCAAAATAAAATTTTATTTGCGGGATTATACGTTGAAATGTTTTTGCAGTTCTTTGTCTGGCTGGATCGGCGCCTCAATGTAAAATACGTGGTCCGGAATATTGAAGAAATTTATTATGAAGTTTATTTCGTCTTCGCACGGATAGGGGAATACAAAAACGCTTTTCTGAAATTCAAGAAAACCGAGCTGTTTTAATTTTCTTCGCAGTGAGTCGCGGATTTTCTTTTTTGATTCGGGAATGTCGAATAATACCATCCGCCATTTTTTGTCCCACTTTCCTTTTGTATCAACTTTTAAATTTTCTAAATGATATTCGAGCGCCCGTGCCCTTCCTTTGTTAGTAAGCCGGACTTCTTCGTTGCCTCCTCGTTTTTGTATCAAATTTATTAGTCCTTGAAGTTTAAGTCGTTCAAGATTTGCATATAGTTGTTTACGGTCGAGCTTAAGCCACAGCGCGTCGCTTTCCTCGAGCAACTTTCGCCTCTCCGCCCTGTCTTTTGTGAGTCCGAGCATGAGCCCTGCGGCGAGCAGTCCAAAAATTTGTCCCGTTGTTTTCCCATAACTAGGCATTTTTCTATGGTATCATATCTACGCTATCGCGTGAATAGGAGGTATCATTTTTTTTCACGTCGTTATCGGGGTTTTAATTTATGGTTTAATTTAAGGTTTGATGGGAAAATTTTAAATTTTTAACGCCCTCTTTCGTTTTCACGCTGTTGGTTATTTTTCGTATTGCCGATGTAGGCCTTTTTTAGTTTTTTGAAAGTTTTAAATTTCCAGTCGCTTTGGGATTAGAGTTGAATTTCTTTTTCAAAAATCGGTAATATCCCGCGACTGCGATCATCGCGGCGTTGTCGCCGGTAAAACGTTTTTCCGGTAAAAGGATCGTCGGGACTTTTTTTAAAAGTTCTTCGCGCAAGCGATCATTCGCCGCGACGCCTCCCCCGAGGGCTATCGTATGCGGTTTATATTGTTCCACCGCTTTTTTTGTTTTGCGGATAAGGACATCTACGGCCGCTTCTTCGAATGAAGCCGCAATATCAGCCTTTATATTTTTGTTAATTTTTCCTAGCTCGCGGATTTTATACAAAACAGAAGTCTTAAGTCCGGAGAAGCTGAAATTTAAATCTTTTGAATGGATCATTGGACGAGGGAAATTTATTGCGCAGGCGTTTCCAAGTTTCGAGAGTTTGGATATTTCCGGGCCGCCCGGATAGGAAAGTTTCAGCATCCGCGCGACTTTGTCAAAGGCTTCTCCCGCGGCGTCATCGAGCGTCTCTCCGAGAATTTTATAATCTAAATGTTTTTTCGAAAGCACAAGTTCAGTGTGCCCTCCGGAAACGATCAAGGTTAAAAGCGGAAAAATCTTTGAATTAGGAATTAAGAATTTAGAATTATGCATGAACGCCGAATAGACGTGCCCTTCGAGGTGATTTACAGGTACCAATGGTAAGCGCCACTTTTTTGCGAGATCTTCCGCAAAATTGATTCCTGTCCAAAGAGCGGGCTCGAGGCCCGGACCGTAAGTAACCGTAACCGCGTCTGGCTTTTTAATTTTTGATTCTTTGAGCGCGCGTTTTAATAAGACCGGCAAATTTTTTATATGTTCGCGCTTAGCAAGATTAGGCACGACTCCTCCGAACGGTGCGTGGATTTTTATTTGCGATGCGATTTGGTTGGAGAGAATTGAAAATTCCTCGCCTTTGCTGGTTTTTCTTATCTCCAAGACCGCGATCGCGGTTTCATCGCAGGATGTTTCTATCGCAAGAATTTTCATATGCAAAGATAATAGCTTTTTTATTGAATAAAAAAAAGGAGCGGTGGGTCCTCTATATGATATAGAGATCCACACCGCCCCGGCGGGATTGTGAAATTCAGTGTTACTGCGGCTAAAAGTTGGAAAGAGACGGAAGCCACCGACTGGCACGCGTCTTGCTTGACCCGTTCGTTTCTGCCCATTGGAATTTCGCGAGAGTCTCATCTTGTTCATCCAGCGGGGCAAATTGGAACAGGAACTTTAGCACTAGGATGGTTTTCCTCTCTTTTTCATGAAGGCCTTTTTTGTTCAAGGCCTCGTCCAGCGAAACACGGGGGTGATTAGCGAAGTTGTTTTCTGAACCATCTGGCCCGTAGAGGCCGTCAATCGGCTGTAGTTTTTCCTCTAGCAGAACTCTGACCACATGGTCGTACCATGCGGCAAGCGGCCCCTTCATGGCGTTCAGAAAAATGGGATTATCGAGGTTTTTCATGACCTCGGGTCTATTAAAAAATTCAAGGCCTTCCGGCCCTCCCCCGAGGATCTCTCGGGCCGCTTCATTGTTCAAGTTGAGCGCGGCCACAAAGGCCGCGAGATCTTTGAAGCTTTTGGCTTCTCTGTTTGTGACGACGTGCGGCTGGGCGGGAATATTGGTGCGTGTGCGTGCACTTTGTTTTTGGATCTCGCGGTTTAAATCTTCCAGCTCTTCATGGATGGTTCGGTCCTCTTCCCCATCGGCTTCATCGGCCCATCTAATTTCAGGGAGGCTTTCGAGGTCCGGATCGCCGTTGTATTCCGAAAAAAGGAAGGTAATGTTTACGTTATTTTCGTTGATGCTCGGGTATTCGGCTTCAATCAGGCGATAATGTGTGTTTATCACCTCTCGCTTGTCGCCGTCGCCCCAGCCGTTAACAATTGATCGCATTTCAAGATTCATCGCGGCGACTTCATGAGCCGCAAATTTTCCCTCCCGGATAACAAGAGTGCCGCCAATTCTGGAGTTGTCGAAATCGAAGCGCTGGTTTTCGAAGCACTGTCGGACGGCTTTGGTCAAATCTTTTTCGGTGAAGTCTTTGCTTAGTTCCACCGTACCCAGGCGCCAGCGCTTTCGTCCATCATTACCGCCAGAATAGATCAATTTTCGGATATCTTCGCGGTCGGCCTGATCCGGATCTGCCAAAACGCGCAAAAATGCGCGTAGTGAGTGGGCGATTTCCTTGTCGATTATGCCGTAGGCATCTTCCCTGGTGATTTTTGCTCCGGTGTTTTTTTCACTCTCAATGTAGGCCGCCCGATTCATAGCAAGGATATAGGGAATGCCTGACTCGTCAAGTTCTTTAATTGCCTCTTCGGCAGCGATGTCCTGCGCTTCTTCGACCTCGCCATACTCCTGGGAGCATTTTACTACGACGCCGAAAGCCATCACCCTCGCCTTTCTTAAAATCTTTAAGAGTGGAAGGAGGGTGCCGGTTGCGGTTCCTTTTCCAAGTGTACCGAAAACCGGGGCGGCTTCGAACGCGTCTTCTTCGATCGTCTGAAGCAATTCTCCGGCGGTCTTTTCATCTTCAATATCGCGCCGCGCCGAATTTGGATCGCATCCGGATCCGTTTCCGAGTCCGAGCTTTTTGTGGCGTACATTTGG
>Ga0209727_1001934_pt1 | contig 15714 bp, 19 predicted proteins | sample RifGroC1_FD_183995 | JGI IMG/M metagenome (GOLD analysis project Ga0209727, IMG submission 183995) | Groundwater microbial communities from Rifle, Colorado, USA - Groundwater C1 (SPAdes) (version 2) | ecosystem: Environmental > Aquatic > Deep subsurface > Groundwater | place: Rifle, Colorado...
AGGATCGTTAGGTATATTCAAACCCAAGGATTTATTCAATTTAAATCTACCGACGTGACCCATACTGAATCTTCTTTTGTTGAAAAACATTGCGGCTACAAGAGCTTTAGCGTTTTCCAATACCAAAGGCTCGCCGGGTCTCATTTTTCTGTAGATTTCAATACAGGACTCTTCAAAGCTGGAAGCCGGGTCTTTTGCCAATGTTTCATTTATATAATTAATTTCGGGATTTGATTCAACACCTTCGAAGGCTTTTCTTATATCCTCGTCTTCTTCAAGTCCGAAAACTCTCAGTAAGGTGGTTACGGATATTTTTCTTTTTCTATCGATTCTTACACTCAAAACACCGTTTCTTGAAGTTTCAAACTCGAGCCATACACCACTTTTAGGCAGTATTTTGGCTCCGGCAAGGAATTGTCCCGTAACGGGAGAAGGCTCTCCCGTAAAGAGAACTCCTTCTGCTCTAATCAGCTGATTAACGATCGTTCTTTCAACACCGCTAATAACAAAGGTTCCCCTTTGAGTCATCAAAGGAAGGTCGCCCATGTAAATATTTGAAACTTTCTTTTTCTTTGTGAAAGGATCTTCTATGGTCGCCTTGACGTACCAAGAAGCGTCGTAGGTCCTGCCCGTTCTTTTTGCTTCGGGTATGGAAATATTTGCCTTGTCGATAGAGGGGTCCGAGAGGGACACAACCCAACCTCTGCCCGAGCTATCCTCGACAGTACCCAGCTCCTCAAGAATCTCCTTGAGACCCTCATTCATGAGCCAGTTGTACGAATTTAATTGTATATCTGCTAAGTTTGGAAGATTTAAAGCTATTTTTCTTTTAGAAAAAGTTTCTCTCATTAAGTTTTCCCCTAAATTTGGCCGTAAAAAAAATTTTACTACAAAAATGCGGTTTTATTAAGTTTTTCCTTACTTACTATAATAACGTGTTTCTATCGAAACGAAACGTATTCCCTGAGAAACGGCTTGATTTCCCCGGAAACAAAGCTTTTTCCAACAGAAAATTGACCCCGAAGGTCTATTTTAACAAAAATATTGGAAATGCTTGAGAACAGTGCGAAAACTACCATATGCCGGGAAGGTTGTCAACGCCTAATTCACAAAGCCTATCTTCGCAGGAGGCCAAAAACGGAAAACGACCCTTCCTACAATATCCGAGGCTTTAACCATGCCGAAAACGCGTGAATCGAGGGAATTACGCCTGTTGTCACCCATTACGACGTAAGAACCTTCCTTAATTTCAACCGACCTGCCCTCCTGAAGAAATTCGTTTCCGCCCAAAGTACAGGCGCTGCTGCCCAAATACTCTTCATCGAGTGTAAATTGGTTCCCGTCGCGGTAAATGTAGATCTTGCACTCGAAAACCTTAATTATGTCTCCCGGAAGGCCGATGACCCTTTTTATAAAATGTTTCGAATCTTCGGTAGGGGGTACCAATACGACCACTTCGCCCCTCTCATACTCTCTAAAGTTCTCACTTATCTTGTCCACCAAAATTCTTTCCCCGGTTTCAAAGTTCGGCTCCATGCTTGCCCCCCAAACAACTTCAACCGAACCTATTGTTATGTATAATACAAGGACAACAACAAGAGATGTTAAAAAGGATTCTGCGACTTCGTAAAAATGTCTCTTTATGTTCATAACGGTTTTGTGGTATTTATATAATATCTAAATATGGAAAACAACTCCCACACAGAAGTTACATCACTTAAAGATATTTTTCAAATAGTTAAGGCTAACAGAATCACTTTCATAATACTGCTCTTGTTGGTTTTGATTGCCTACGGAAATCTCTCGCGCGGCGAATTTCTGAATATGGACGACGAGAAAGGTATTTTGTATAACCCGGATATCGGAAATATGGGAAAAATGTTCGGAACAGGCATGCTTTATAATATGGAGCTTACACTTATCCATTCCGTTTTCGGCCTGAAGCCCGGTGCGTATCATATGTTTTCAGTGTTCTCGCACTTTGTTAATGTCGCCCTTTTATTTATCTTTGCGTACCTACTGTTCGGTAAACAAAAGGCCCTGATTTCGAGTCTTCTGTTCGCCGTCCACCCTCTGGCCAGCGAGGCTGTTGGCTGGATTTCGGCAATGCACTATCTGCACATTGTTTTTTTCACACTGGTCACCATGATATTCCACTACCTTTTCTGGAAAACAGAGAAAAAGAAATATTATGCAGTAGAGATTGGCATTTTTATCGTCGCCTTGGTGGTACTCAGAAATGCCTGGGTGCTGACACTACCTTTTTCCATACTGGTATTTGACCAGCTTATCCTGAGAAAAAAAATCTACTTTAAATCAATGCTATGGATATTACCTTACTTCATTTTTGCCGGCGCCCATGCATATATAAACTTATACGGAGGGTTTTCAAACAGGGTCACCGATTTACAACAGGATTACTATTACAACCCTTACACCGCTACCCCCTTATTAAATAGAACTCCGTACATAGTTTTTACGGTAGTAAATTTGCTGATATCTCCCCTGCCTTTGACGGTCTATCACGAGGGAATCTACATCAGTATGCTTTCGTATACGGCAATGATTGCGGTGACACTAGCTGTACTATACGTTTCTCTTAAACTTTACAAAAAAGCCAGCTATATGACGGGATTTATTCTACTTATCTTTGTATCTACACTCCCATCGTTTAGCCCCGTAGCAATCGCCTGGTTTATTGCCGAAAGGTATTTGTATCTTTCGACGATGGCGTTCTGTCTAATACTCGCATTTCTGATCCCTTTTCTGGAAAAACACACCGGTATCAAGAAATTCACTACTTACGCGGTTATAGCGTTGTTAGGTTTTTACACCATAAGGACCGCAATCAGAACACAGGATCTTCTAAGCACGAGCAATTTATGGCACGCGACTCAAAAAGTATCTCCGTATAGTTTTAGGGTTTATAACAATCTGGGCGACGTTTACGCAAGGGAAGCAAAATACGAACTGGCAGTCGAAAACTTTAAAAAATCAATTGAGCTTGATCCCACCTATGCCGATGCAGTTCACAACCTCGGTTATGTTTATCTTCAAATGAAAGACTACGACAATGCCTGGAAATATCTGGAACAGTCATATCAAATGAATCCAAGGTTATATGGTGCAACTTATAAGCTAGGGGTCATTGCCTACTTCAGAGAAGACTACGATACCGCAAGGATTTATTGGTTAAAAACTCTCGAACTTAATCCGGGAGACGCGAACGCGATAAATGCACTCAATATCCTTGAACAGGCTGTCGCTGCAAAAGCGAAATAAAGAAACCGTCAAAATAATTTCCGGGTAAAATTCTCAAAGCATTGGAGATCCTTTTATCTAGCTTTTCACCGCGGTGTTCTGTTAATCCTTTGATATAAGACAGATCTTTAGACGGAAGTGGTATCTCAATAACTTCAAGATCCGCAAATTTCTTAAGCGCCCAATTTATAACCGCTTCGTTTTCCTCAAAAGAATAAGTGCAGGTGGAATAGACCATAAAACCCCCGGGCTTTAGCATGTTGTAACCGGACGCGAGAATTTTCTTTTGAAGCATTGATATTTTTTTCGGAAGTTTCGGATTCCAGAATTTAAGCGGTTCCTTATCCACAAATCTCACATTACCTTCATTCGAGCAGGGTACGTCGACCAATATTTTGTCGAAAAATTCATTGAACTCCGGGTACCTGTTGGCCAGACCCACCGCATTAGATTTAACCGTAATAACAGCATCAAAACCCTGAAGAGTCAGATTCTTTTTCAGTGAAAAGAAACGGGCCGAATTATTTTCCACAGCATAAATATTTCCAGGGACACCCGTCATTGACGCAATATACGAAGTTTTACTTCCGGGACTGGCGCAAAGATCTAATATCTTTTCGTCCGGCTTAGGATCAAGTACAACCACGTCCAGCATACTGCTCAGCCCCTGAACGTAAACAATTCCATTTTTAAAAAGGTCGGTTTGGGAAATTTTTATACCGTTAAGTGACGATAAATTAACGTACGACCTGGGTAGCGGACCTTCACTGATTTCAAACCCGAGCTCCCCCAACTGTCCCAACACCTCTTCAACACCGTCTTTATTTAAGTTGAGTCTGAAAGTTTCGTAACGGGGATGGGAAATTGCTTCCAAAACTTCTCCAGCTTTTCCGCCGAAAATATCTTTTATCCTGCCGGCAAACAATTCGGGTTTAGAGGGATTACTTTCCATGAAAATACTTTAGTCCGAAGGACGAAGAAATTGTCATCTTCCATGACAATTTTTGTACTTCTTTCCGCTTCCGCAGGGGCACGGGTCGTTTCTACCGACTTTAACTTTTCCCGACAAAATCTGTTCTACTTTAAGAACTCTTCCCATCTGGTCCACAACCCTTGGCGCCTTATTAGCGGCAGCTTCCTCCGAAACTCCTGTTTCCAGTTCGCCGTGCTGATAATTCAGACGGGACATCATAGCTTCCTCGGCTGAAGTGCTTCTAACTACAGTGTCCTTACTTGCTTTACTCAGCCTCTCACCGACAAAGGCGTAAATACGTCCCAATAAGATTTCAAATCTTTCATGGCCTTCTTTCTTGTACTCAACCATAGGGTCTCTTTGAGCGTAACCTCTCAGCCCGATTCCTTCCCTAACCTGATCCATATCTACCAGGTGGTCCATCCAGAAATTATCAATAACGGGCAAGCTCCAGTCGGAAACAATATCAAGCCAAGTGTCCACTCCAAATTCTTTTTCTTTCTCTTCCCAAAGTTCCTTGCTAAATACTGAAGACACGGCCAATTTCTGCATCAACCAATCTTTATGTTCCGTTTGCCCTGATTCCAATTCCAAAATTCTTCTTCTCAAAGAATAAATAACCTCGCGGTGAACGTTTATAACGTCGTCCATTTCAACAACTTGTTTTCTGCGGTCGAAATTAAATCCTTCAACTCTTTTTTGTGCGTTCTCTATAGATCTTGTGACCAATCCCGCTTCCAGGGGAACTGTTTCATCGATGCCGAACCTGTCCATCATTCTGCTTACCTGCTCGCCGCCGAAAATTCTCATCAGGTCATCCTGAAGTGAAACGAAAAATCTGGTTTCACCGGGGTCTCCTTGTCGTCCTGAACGTCCTCTCAGCTGATTATCAATTCTTCTTGAGTCGTGTCTTTCGGTTCCTATAACGTATAAACCGCCTGCATCTATCACTTCTTTTTGTTCGTTTTCAACAGGGGGATCGCCGCCTAAAACAATGTCGACACCTCTACCTGCCATGTTAGTTGAAATGGTCACCCCGCCTTTTCTTCCCGCCTGGGCGATTATTAAAGCTTCACGTTCATGATTTTTTGCATTTAAAATTTCGTGCGGGACTTTTCTCCTCGATAGAAGTTCGTGCAGTTGTTCACTTTTTTCTACCGAGGTAGTACCGACCAAAACAGGCTGTCCTTTAGCGTGCCTTTCGACGATATCATCGGCTACTGCTTTAAATTTGGCACTTTCTGTTTTGTAAACTACATCGTTCTGATCTTTTCTTGTGTTAGTTTTATTTGTCGGGATAACAACTACATCGAGTTTATATATTTTATAAAATTCCTCGGCCTCGGTCGCGGCAGTACCTGTCATACCAGCTAGTTTCTTGTACATTCTGAAATAATTTTGGTAGGAAATTTCCGCCAGCGTTTTAGATTCCTGCTGTATCTCCACACCTTCTTTTGCTTCGATGGCCTGATGGAGTCCGTGAGAAAATCTGTTGTTGGGGAGTAATCTTCCGGTGAACTGGTCGACAATGGTGACTTTTCCATCTTTTACAACGTAGTCACGGTCTTTCTCATAAAGGGCGTGGGCCGTAAGGGCCTCTTCCATCAGGTGCACCATTTCAAAATCCTGCTCGTATAAATTGTTTACCCCCAAAAGTCTTTCTACACGCCTTATTCCGAGATCGGTTAAAGTAACGTTCTTAAATTTTTCCTCAACTTCGTAATCGGAATTTTTTGCTAAAGTTTTGACTATGCGGTCCGCGTCAAAATATCTCGAAGAAGGTTTGGCATCGGCAGCCGAAATTATCAAAGGCGTTCTTGCCACGTCAATTAATATGGAGTCTACTTCGTCAACGATGGCAAAGTTATGAACTCCGAACTCTCCGTTGGGATTTGTCTGTACCATAGAACCTAGTGAGCGGACCATGTTATCCCTAAGGTAATCGAAACCAAACTCGTGGTTCGTCCCATATACAATTCCGCATTTGTAAGCTTCCTGCCTCGAAACTTCTCTTAAATGCACCGCATAAATGTCGTCAAACTCTGTTCCTTCAAAACTTCCGTCGTAAATAAAAGCTCTTTCCTGCATTATTACTCCGACACTAACTCCTAAATAGTTATAAACGTCTCCCATCCAACCTGCGCCGTGCCTGGAGAGATAGTCGTTGGGTGTAACCAAATGAGCCCCGCGTCCTGTTAATGAATTTAAAAATAATGGAAGGGTCGCCGTTAAAGTTTTTCCTTCTCCTGTCTTTTGTTCTGATATTTTTCCTTCGTGCAGCACCACACCGGCCATTAACTGGACGTCGAAATGGCGCTTTCCCAAAGTCCTTACCGAGGCCTCGCGGACAAAGGCAAAAGCTTCGGGGAGGATGGTTTCCATAACTTTTTTCTGAGCGTCGGTGTCCAACCCTGATAACTCTTTTTTCCACTCTTCTACCTTCGAAAGCATGTCTTCCCTGGACATATTTTGAACAGTTGCTTCGTGGGAATTTATGGCAGCTACTAAGGGTTCGATCTTTCTCAGCTGTTTTTCGTTTGAATCGACAAATAACTTAAACATATCGAAAATGATTATATCACCGCTTAACTAAGCGGGTATTAAAAGAGTGCTAAAAATATAAGTAATAATGAGAGCGCTAAACGGTAAACTATGAATACTTTGAGCCCGTGGGAATTCAGATATTTCATAAGAAAGGACACGGCCAAATATCCCGACAACGCGCTGGTGAGAAAACCCGAAATCAAAATACCCGCACCAGCGCCCGAATACTCAGCCAAAGCGTCGGGGAGTTGAAAAATACCGGCCGCAGCAATTATGGGCATCGAGAGAAGGAATGAAATCCTCGCTGCCTGAGTTCTGTTTAATCCCGATAACAGACCTCCTGAAATAGTTGAGCCCGATCTTGAAACTCCGGGGAATAATGCCAGGCACTGGAAAAAACCTGCCGTAACTACCTTCTTAAAACTTACCGGGGGTACCGGCTGCGATTTATCCTCGTTCTTGCCAAACTTGTCTGCAAAAAACATTAAGGCCGAGCCCAATAATAAAAATATTGAAACACTAAGCATGCTTCTGAAAGTACTTTCCAAATAGTCGCCGAATAAAAAAGCGGCTATTCCGGCAGGTATTGTAGCGGCGAGTAACCAAACAACGAGTTTACTTTCCGGAGAGTATTTCGGAAAACTTAGAGAATATTTGCCCATGTCTTTGAAAACAGAAATACCCATTCCACGGATATCTTTGTAAAAATAAACGAGAAGAGCGGCCAACGTACCTAAGTGCAAGGTTGTATCAAAAGCCAAACCGCCCTGCTCCCAGCCAAACAATTCAGGAAAAATTATGAGATGACCGGAGGAAGAAACAGGAATAAATTCGGTTAAACCCTGAACTATTCCCAAAATAACTGATTGAAAAAATGTCATTTATAAAGGTCAAACTTTTCCGTAGATTAATACGTTGTCTGAATTTGTGTAGCCGGCAACAACTAAACAGGTCACATTTTGAAGGAAGTCACCGAGGTATTCTATAAATATATTTACATCGTCCTGATGATGATCTAAATATATCCTGTTAAAAATTAAGAGGCCGCCGGGCCTCACCATTTTCTTTACAGAAGTTATGAAATTGCCGGACTTTCCGAGATCCGGGTACTTCTCTCCCTGGAAAATATCGACAATGCATACGTTAAAGGACTCCTGTTTTAGATCAAATTCCTCAGGCTCTATAACAACCCGCAACGCGTCGTCTATGATAACTCGGTGATTTGGTATCGAGTCGAGGTCAAAATACTGCTTGGCAATGTCTACCATCACAGGGTCGATCTCAACGCTTACCATATTGGGAGGATTGAACTTTTCCGAGATCAGATGAGCCATAGTGCCACCGCCCAGACCGAGGAGGAGTATGTTTTTAAAATCTGGGGCGTTTTCTTCGAGAACTTCTATTACTTTCCCCCACACCAATCGCCCGGCAGAAGGAGACCTGTGCGAGATTGACTGGTCTATCCTGTCTACCTTGATTTTACGGGTCTTTCCGACTTCCCAAACCTGTACTTTGCCGTTGTATTTGGATTCAGTTTCGTAAATAATCTTAGGCAACTGAATCCCGTCAAAAATGTTCATATATTAAGCCATACTATCAAATTATTTTCTGTTTGGGCAGGATTTTATCGAAATTTACGTACCTTCTTAAAACTTCCGGAACTGTAATGCTCCCATCTTCATTTTGGTAATTTTCCATAACGGCAGCCAATAGACGGGGAGTGGCTGCGACGGTGTTATTCAGCGTATACACATACTTAAGTTCTCCAGCTGAGTCTCTGTACTTAATATTCAATCTTCTTGCCTGGAAGTCACGGAAGTAAGAGTCCGAGTGGGTCTCCTTGTATTTACTCTGGGATGGAAACCATGTCTCCAAATCGTACTTTTTTACCTGTCCCGCACCCATGTCTCCGGTGCACATTAAAAGTACCCTATAGGGAAGATTTAACCCTTTTAGAACATTTTCGGCGTGACCTAACATTTTTTCATGCCATTCTCTAGTTATCTCTTCGTTAGCAGTTGTGAGCACTACCTGCTCAACTTTGTTGAATTGGTGGAGTCTGAAAATTCCCTTCGTGTCTTTGCCGTAAGCGCCAATTTCTTTTCTAAAGCACGGACTCAATCCAAACAGCCTCACGGGAAGATCAGATTCCTTAAGAATTTCGTCGGCGTAATAAGAGGTGAGAGACACCTCGGCTGTTCCGATCAAAGCTTTGTCATCTTCCAACCTGTAGTGGTCCTCTTCCCCCCACGGGAAATACCCTGTTCCGGTGAAAAATTCCGGTTTTACTATCCACGGAACACTGAGCATGGTGTAACCCTCAGCCAGCATCAGGTCACTGGCGTATCTTAACAGCGCTTGTTCAAGCTGGGCGCCCTCATTTTTTAAAAAGTAGCCACGGAATCCACCGATTTTTGCGCCTCTCTCGAGGTCCAAAATGTCCAGGGAAACCCCCAAATCCACGTGGTCTTTGGGTTTAAAGGCCGGTTCTTTAACGCTGCCTTCCTCCCTGACGACCTTATTTCCGCTTTCGTCCATTCCCACAGGTACGTCCTCAGCGGGAACGCTTGGAACCCAAAGCATCATCTGGTCGAACGTATTTTTTGTTTCGGTAAGCTCCCTTTCAAACTTGCTAAGCTCTGCTTTTACGGAAGTGGCTTCGTTAATAAGGTCGGATCTGTCTACAGCCGCTACCTTGGAAATGCTCTCCGAGAGCTTGTTCCTCAGGGATCTGTGCAGCTCTACCTTCTTTAAGAGCTCTACGTAGCGATCGTGGGTTTCTAGCAGCTTGTCTATGGAAATGGTCTTACCAAGCTGTTTGTCTTCAACGGCCTTCTTAACTAAATCTGTATTGTTTTTAATAAAATTAATGTCCAGCATCGGAATTCCCTTTTTGGTTGATTTTTACATATACAATGGTAATATAGATTTCGTCGCTGGAAAAGTCAATGAAACCTCAATATCACAATATTGGGACCGACAAAATACCCCCCGGAATGTCCGGAGAGAGTTTATTGACCTATGGTAACGCTTCTGTTACAATCAAGCGCGTTTGCTGAGTCAGAAAGCTAAATGAGCACAAAAGAAGTAATTACAAAAGACGGAAAAATAACTGAAACCCATATGGGAGGAATGTTCAAGATAGAATTTGAAGACGAAACCAACGCTTTGGCTGTCATATCGGGGAAAATGAGGAAGGCCCACATCAGGGTTTTACCGGGAGACAAGGTTAGAATAGAGTTCTCCCCCCACGATCTGACAAGAGGCAGAATCATTTACAGGCTTAAATAACTCAAGCGGAAAGAATTATTGAAACATGAAGGTCAGATCATCTGTAAAACCAATCTGTAAAGATTGCAAAATTATTATAAGAAGCGGAGTAGTTAGGGTTATTTGTAAAAGAAACCCGAAACATAAGCAAAGACAAGGCTAAATTATGCCAAGAATCAAAGGTGTAGACATACCGGGAGAAAAAAGAATAGAAGCATCTTTAAGATACATCTACGGTATTGGTCCGACCATCTCCAAGAAAGTTCTGGAAAAGTCAGGCATAAATCCCGACACCAGAGCAAAGAACCTAACTGACGAAGACGTTGCAAAGATAAACGCTGCGATTGCCGCCATGGAACTCCATGTCGAGGGAGAGCTGAAAAGACTGGTAAACCAAAACATCAGACGTTTGCAGGAAGTAAAAGCTTATAGAGGGCTTAGACATCTGGCAGGACTTCCCGTAAGGGGACAACGCACAAGAACTAATTCCCGTACGAGAAAAGGTAAAAGAAAGACCGTAGGCGGTCAGAAAAAGAAATTAGCGAAGAAATAGTGATTTAAATATGGCTCAAAAATCAACTAAAGGAAAAAAGAAAGAAAAAATAATAACTCCGAGCGGGAGAGTTTATATCACCGCAGGTATGAATAACACCATCATTACGGTAACCGATTCCGAAGGTAACACCTTATTCACGGCCAGCTCAGGAAGCGCCGGATTTAAGGGTTCAAGAAAATCCACTCCTTATGCATCAACAAAAGCAGCCGAAACAGCCGGATCCGCCGCTGCAAAAGCAGGCGTCAGAGACGTATCGGTCTTCTTAAAAGGAGCAGGCTTGGGAAGAATATCATCCATTAAGGCTCTAAAGACCGTCGGCCTTAACGTCGTGTCAATTTCCGATCTCACCCCCATCCCCCACAACGGATGCCGACCGGAGAAAAAGAGAAGGGTCTAATAATATGGCAAGATATACCGGACCAAAATGCAGACTTTGCAGGAGAGAGGGCGTAAAACTTTATCTTAAGGGTTCAAGATGCGAATCCGATAAGTGTGCTATCGCGAAAAAAGCCCAGGCTCCCGGACAACACGGAACCAGAAGAAAGTCCGTGTCGGAATACGGTAAGCAATTAAGAGAAAAGCAGAAAGCCAAAAGAATTTATGGAATCTTGGAAAAACAATTCAAGAACTACGTTAATAAGGCTTTAGCCTCAAAGGGAGTTTCAGGTGAAATTTTAATGCAGCTTTTGGAATCAAGACTGGATAATATGGTCTACAGAAGCGGATTTGCAACTTCGAGAGCACAAGCCAGACAGTTTATAAGAAGAGGTTTATTTAACGTCAACGACAAAGAAGAGAACATACCTTCAAGAACATTAAAAATCGGCGACGTTATAAAACCCGTCAGTTTTGAAAAAATACATCTAAGAGAAGGCATTGTACTTCCTGAATGGCTTGAGGCGAATATCAAAGAAAGGCAGGTCATATATTCGAGACTTCCCCTGGCGGAAGACACTCAGGAAAAAGTAGATGTGCAGTCAATTATAGAATTTTATTCCAGGTAATTTTTAAAGGAGGAAATGATGATAGTCACTAAAGAAAATTTAAAAATCAACCCGATAAAGGAAAGCAACGAAGTAAGCACTTATTCCGTTGAGCCTCTTCCTACAGGGTTCGGACATACGCTCGGAAATGCCTTAAGACGCGTATTGTTAACAGAAATAGAAGGGGCCGCCGTGACACAGGTAAAAATAGGCGGGGCATCTCACCAATTTACAACCATCCAGGGTGTTAAAGAGGATGTAGTTCAGCTTACTTTGAACGTAAAAAAGCTGAGATTTAAAATACACACAAATAATCCTGTCGTAGCTACCCTTAAGAAAAAAGGTGCGGGCGTGGTAACAGCAAAAGACCTGGAAATACCTTCAGACCTGGAGCTAATGAACAAAGATCTTCACATCGCCACACTTGCTGATTCTAAGAGCGAATTGAACATCGAACTTATTGTAGAACCCGGCGTCGGATATTCTCCTATGGAAGAAAGACAAACCTCCAAAGTCGGAGTTATCATTCTTGATGCTTTGTTCTCACCTGTTCTGAACGTAACCTACGAAGTAGAACCTACAAGATTCGGAGACAAAACAGACCTGGACAAGTTACTTATAACGGTCGAGACCGACGGAAGCGTCTCTCCTAAACAGGCACTTGTTAAGGCGTCCGCTATTCTTAAGGGATACTATGAATCTTTCGAACAGTGGGAACTTGAAACAGACAAGGCCGTCGAACCCGAAGAAGAAGACTCAGCCGTAGTCGACGTAGAAGACGTTGCTGTAGATGAACTTCCTCTCCAGACAAGAACTATCAATGCTCTTAAGAAGCACGGTATAGACACTCTAAAACAACTGGCAAAGAAATCAGATGATGAAATAGCCGATATCAAAAATCTCGGAGAAAAATCACTTGAAGAAATAAAGAAACTTCTAAAGAAGGAAGGTCTTAGATAAGCAGGAGATTATAAGATATGAGACATAGAGTAGCAAAGAAAAAAATGGGAAGACCCGCAGGACACAGAGGATCACTCGAAAAGAATCTTGCTGTCAGTCTCATAATTCACGAGAAAATGGATACTACGTTGGAAAAGGCCAAGTTTGTTAAACCTTTTGTAGAAAAAGTCATCACAAAAGCAAAAAAAGGCTTTTCCTCGCCTGACAAGATAGTTGTGTTCAATACCGTAAAAGAACTTAGAAAAGTCATCGGTAACGAAGAAGCCATAAAAAAGCTCATGGATAACTTAGCGGGACGCTTTGAGAAAAGAGCCGGCGGCTACACAAGAATAATAAAGACCGGAAACAGAGACGGGGACAACGCCAACACCGCAAGAATCGAACTTTTGCCTGCAGAAAGAAAAGATGAAACTCCCAAAACAGAAAAGAAAGCAGAAAAGAAAAAGCCCGTAGCTAAAAAAGGAGAAGAAAAGACAAAAGAAAAGAAAGAAAAGAAAAATGATAAATAAAACAACAGCCGCTAAAAAAACGCAAAACAGAACCTGGTATTTCTACGATGCTACAAACAAAGTATTGGGAATGTTGGCAGCCGATATTGCAAAAATGCTTATAGGTAAAAACAATCCTGAGTACTCACCTAATCAGAACACGGGCGGAATTGTTGTTGTTACCAACGCCGAGAAAATAGCGTTAACCGGCAACAAAATGAAAAAGAAAGTATATATCCACCACACAGGATTCCCCAAAGGTCTCAGAGAAGAAAAGATCGAAAAGATACTCGAAACTAATCCTACAAGAATACTCATAGCAGCTGTAACAGGAATGCTTCCAAAAAATAAACTACGAAGCGAAAGATTAAATAATTTACATGTATACGCAGGCCCCGAGCATCCACACAAGGCTCAGGAAACTGTAACTAAGTAAGAAAAAAAGTATTATGGCAAAAGAAAAAGTACAAGAAAGAGCAAAAATAGAACCTAAATTCTTCTCCGGCACCGGTCGAAGAAAAACAGCCGTCGCCAGGGTTTTCATATGGGATGAAAAAGGAGATATAACTGTAAACGGCATGGATATAAACGAGTATTTCCCCTCAGAAAAAGAACAGATAGCCTGGACGAGACCTTTTCACATTCTCGGAGTCTCCCATCCTAAAGCTAAATTCAAAGCCAGCATCAAAGTAGCAGGATCCGGTAAGTCTTCTCAACTAGGTGCAGTAGCACACGGTATCTCCGTGGCATTGTCACTAATGAATGAAGAATACTCGGTAATGCTTCACAAACAGGGACTTTTGACGAGAGATTCAAGAATGGTAGAAAGAAAGAAGCCTAATCTGCACAAAGCTAGAAAAGCTTCACAATATTCAAAGCGTTAATTTTCGGTCAATACTTTTTCAAGGTTTCGTATAAGCGTTACTCAATTTTTTGCGGCACACGGTGGTTGCACCATACCCATACTCTCTTTATGGGAGTTCTCTCTAATTTTGTGAACATGCCTGCATACTATTATCCAATCTTTCAGAGTCACACAAGCTGTATACACCAAAAGGATTAAAAGAAAGTGAAAATTTACATATTCGGAGTAGTCCTCCCCCCCCCATCAACAAAGTTCTTTGACAATCGTAGTATTATTTATAGAGGATACCTATTGTTTGTGTAAAGTTTGAGCCCGAGGAGGAAAATGAAGGACTTTATTGCTTATTTAGTAATAATGGGGATTATATTTTTGTTAATGAGTGTGCTAATGCCGAGAGAAAAAAGCGCTACAAATCCACACTGTGAGGGATTAGAAGTTTCCCAAGAAATAAACGGGAAAATAATAATTGATAAAGAAGCTTCAGAAAGAAGGTATGAAGAGTGTGCGAGGCTTGATTTTGGAAAATAATATGAACGAACAAACGAAAAACAACTCAAATAAAACGTTCTTGATAGTTGGGGTACTTGCTCTAGTAAGCTTTGCTTTTTATTGGTTTAGTATAAGACCTTCAAATATTAGAAAAGAGTGTGGTTTGTATGCTATAGAAAAGAGCGTCATAGCCTACCCCTACAAAGACGAGCAAGACACGACAAGGAGAACAGAGTTACAGGAAACTTTAGAGGCAAAGTTATATCAAGGCTGCTTATCAGAAAAGGGGCTTTAAAATGACTAGGAAAATAAACATATAATAAAACCATATTTTCTGAGCTTGCACGAAATGAGTAATTAAAAATTGTTCTTCTGTATCTTGTATCTAATATTCCCATTCGGATATTTATCAAAATCACCATCAATAGTAATTGGATATGCTCTATACCCCTTCGGTGCTTTGAATTTATAAGCTTCCTCAATCTTAGATTTTAATACCTTAAAAAACTGTTCAAATTCTTCAGGAGCTCTATTTGCAAGAGGGCGTACATCGTCAGCGAAAGCACCAAATATTTGCGCTACTCCACAAGATTTAGAAGGGCTTAAATTTAGCTGCCATGGAAGCGTATTACTTATCCAATATTCAAACTCTAGTCCTTTATCCATAAAATCACCTCCTAAATATATAAATAACACTAGTGATATCTTTGTTTTTTTCAAATAGCGTACAAAAATGCCAACCAAGAGGAACGAATGACTCGAAAAGAGTCATTTTTCATTCGCAGAAATAATTAATTTTGGATAGGGGGGAGGGGGAAAACTGCAATATCTCCAGAAGCGTTTTCCAAAACCCCACGACATTTTTCTTTGAAGTTTTCGTCCTCAGGGTGGTCTTGTAAGTATGTCGCGATTGGGTACAGGTCTGAGGTTTGTACAAGAACAGTTTTTAACCGTTTGGCGTTTATTAGACATTTGTCAGTGAATTGCGTATCTCTTTGCTTTGGATCCAACATCCTAAAACCATTTCCAAAAAGTATTCCTGATGCAATCTCCGTTATATCTTCTCTTTGAAAGTCTTCATATATATTTGATTCCATCTGCCTAAACTTATCGATTCCAATAGCCGAATTGTCTTTACCCTCAGCTTCTCCAATCAAACGTTTACCTTCAGGGCTAATAATTACATGGTCAATCTCTAGCGAACCTTCTTTGAAATTACTGACTTTATACCCAAGAACAGTCAATAATCCTTCAACTGCCATTTCAAGCCTGTGTCCGGTTTCATACAATAATTCAGTTGGAGTCAAAGCTAGTTGAAGAAGTTC
>Ga0209727_1001935_pt1 | contig 15714 bp, 27 predicted proteins | sample RifGroC1_FD_183995 | JGI IMG/M metagenome (GOLD analysis project Ga0209727, IMG submission 183995) | Groundwater microbial communities from Rifle, Colorado, USA - Groundwater C1 (SPAdes) (version 2) | ecosystem: Environmental > Aquatic > Deep subsurface > Groundwater | place: Rifle, Colorado...
GGATTTTTCCCAAAATTAATTGTTTTGTTAACATTGCTTCGTCATATTCGTGATTAAATAATCCGCAGGAGTGAAATAGGGCGTGATTTTTATATTCATCATCAAATCTGTTTTCTTCCCACGCTTTTTTATATTCCGCCGCCAAAACAATGATGGGCTTTAAATTTTTTTGCCAATACCAAGAGGCCACACCGATATTTTTTCCCATATCTTTTATTTCAATTTTGGCATCTTTAAAAGAAGAAGGAATTTTTAAAGAATTTTGTTCATTAAGAATTTTTTTTATATATTCGGACAATAAGATCATCTTATTTAAATATAAAATAATTAAACAAAGAAATGTCAATTCTTCAAAAGTATATTAGAAATATTCTTAATAGAAAATCTCTGCCCGAAGCCAATTCTGTTAAACCAGATATAATTCTTCACTCCGAAGTCAAACACCCTGGCGATTTATATTGGACAGTTACTATTTCTTGGAACGGTGTCAAGTATGAATATGAAATTTTAGAACATTTATTTAATAAATGTAAATCTTGGTTAAAAAAACATAAAAACAAACTTGTATATGCTAATTGTGTTAAGAAGAACGCCCGGGCGGAAAGAAGGGTTGAATAGTTTTCGCTTGACCCTGTCAAAATTTTTATATAACCTTAACATATGACGCTTAAAATCTTAAATTCTAAAATTGATAAATCAGTAAATTTTATCGAAGAACAACTTGTTGGATTTCTCGAAAGCCGTTTCGTTCGCAAAACCGATGACTATTTCATTTGTTATTTATCTTCTCAAACTGGATGTAATCGCGGATGCGCCTTTTGCCATTTAACAACCACAGGACAGACTTCTTTTATTGATTCGACTCATAATGATTTTATTGGGCAGACACTTCAAGTTTTTAAACATTATAAAAATGAAAAAACTCCGGCAAAATATTGCCACTTTAATTTTATGGCCCGCGGCGAACCTCTTTCGAATAAATTATTATTAAATTCGGCGGACGAACTTTTAATTAAATTGGGACAACTTGCAAGAGATGAAGGGTTGTCTTCTAAATTTAATATATCAACAATAATTCCAGAAAATTTAAAGAGGTCTTTGCCAGAAATTTTTAAATTTGTTTTACCGACGATTTATTATTCATTATATTCCGTCCGCGAAGATTTTAGAAAAAAATGGATGCCAACAGCAATGCCAATTGAAGATGCCTTAAATCTTCTTAAAGAATATCAGGATTATTCCAAAAAAATAATAAAAATTCATTATGCTTTTATCCGCGGAGAAAACGACAGTGAAGAAGATTTAAAATTAATGTGCGATATGCTTAACACAAAAAATCTCTTATGCGAATTTAATTTGGTAAGATATAATCCTGCGTCAAAAGAACAAGGTGAAGAAAGTTTGGAAGAAGTTATTAAAGAAAGAATTGAATATCTTAAAACAAGAATTAAAGGGAAAGTTCAAATAATTCCTCGCGTTGGAAGAGACGTTTTCGCGTCTTGCGGATTATTTGTTTCTTGAAAAACTTTTAATTTATAAAGAGCTAATTAAGGGAAATCCCGCTAGACTTGACAAAACCTTGTATTTATGGGTATAGGACTATTCAATGCTTTGTCTAAACACTCAAATATTAGGCGCATCTCTTTATAACAAAATCCAAGACGGATTATATGAAGCGAAAACACCTTATTTTGAGTTTTCTATTAAACAATAAAAACTATATACGTCCTCACTCTGTTTATGTTTCAAGCATTTATTTTATAAGCAATTATCCACCAAATAATTCAAATAAAATTCTTAAAGAATTAATTGAATTTCATAAAAATAGAAATATATTCATATACGATTTTGAAAATTGTATTTTAAAAAATCATTCATTCCGTTATACGGAAAATTCTACGGAAAAGAAACATAGATATATAATAAGATATGTTTTATTTAGATACAATAATTTGATTATAAATAATAATATAATAAAGGTTAATAATAAAAAGAGTGTTTTTTTAGACAAAAAGAATTTAAAAACATTTGATTTAATAACTGGAAAAATTTATTATATTGATGAATTTAGAGATGATGTGAAAGAGATTAATATATGACAAATAAAAAGCTTTTAACAACAAACGAATTTTATGAAAAATATAAACAATATCATTTCGCGCGACTTCATTCTGTCCCTCCTTCGCACATTCAAATGTCTGACAGCAAATTTTTAAAAGTTAATTTTAACGGAAGCACGATGGATGGAGGAGCATTTCATAAACCAGAAAAATTTTATTATGGGTTATGGCAAATTCCTGCAACAGGAAGTTGGTATGCGTTTCACGACGGAGAAAAATTTATGGATAATTTTTCGCATGGAATAAAATTTTTTTACGAGGATAAGGAATACGAAATTCCCAAAACGGGAATTTCTTGGATTGATGGAGAGGACTGAAAAACAAAATTTATTTTGGATCTTTTTTATTTTTTTAAAATTTTTATTTGATGTTCTTCCCAAGCGCACCCTCCGAATTCTATAATTTTTCCAATATAACCTCTATATATATGATCCACAACAAAAAATTTGTCTTTATCTAACGATAAAGAAATGTGATAAAATTTTATGCCACGAGAATAATCGTTAGAATTATTATCTGTTATTTTGAATAGAGTTCCTTTTTTGGATAAAAGAATATTGAATTTCTTTCTTGCTTTTGTGGCCATCAGTTCAAATATTTAATATATTTCCGCCGAGGTCAAGTTGTGGCTAACCCTAATTCGCGCCCGGGCTTGACTTTTACGTGCTTTTGGTGCCAACTTCACGACGAAATCACCAAATGACTTCCATAATTTTAAACATGAAAAATGAAATGACTGAACCAAATAAGTTTTCTTCTTGTAAAACTTTATTTGGTTTTTTCTGGCACGAATGGTTTTATCTTCCGCCGACTTTAGAACAATTAGAAGAAATACGGCTTCTAATTTCACAAGGAAATGCTGGACTCGAAGATATAAATCAAATCGCCCATCGTTTTCGTGATAAATTATGTGTTAAATGTTTTAAAACAGAAATTAGAATGCTTCGGCTTATTGAAGCACTGAAAGAAATAAGGGAGAGAAAATAGTTATTCGTCAGGTGGGGCGAAAGAAGATTAAAAATATGAAAGAAGAAATAGTAAATCAAAAAATTTACGAAGGATTAACTTTCGTTTCTTTCCGCGAAGAAGATGATGGGAGTGGAACAATTATTTTTGATATTGACAAAGAGTTCAAAAAAGAATTTTGTAAGTTAAATAATATGAAGCGATGGAGCGATAATAAATTTAGAAAATGGATAATTGAAAGTTTAGAAAAACAATTAAAAAAGGAAGACGGACATAAAATTTAAGATTTTGGTTTAGATTCATCTTTCTTTTTGAAAGATAAAAATTTGCCGTGTTCTATGTCAGGAATTTCTTCTTTTGTTCCGCACCTTGTTGCGGGTCTCTCATTCTTGTTTATCCTTTTATTTATGATTTTTAATCTTTTCTATAAGGTGTGTGTTTCTACTATACAAATATCCAATAGAAGAATTGGAAAAATTATATAGTTTAACAACCATTACATTTGATATAGTTTCTTCTTTAAGAAAGAGAGCCAAAGAATTTTTTTCGAAGAAATAATTACAAAATTTTAGATCGTTTAAATAATCACTATATATCACTGGAATAAAACTTTGCCTTACTTTAAAGATCGCCATATTGCTGGTGTGGTTATTCTTTATTTTTCTCAAGATTTTCCATCATTTCGTCCCACGCGCCATCTTTATCTTCCCAGGAAAAAAATATTTCCTCGTCTGTTGGATTAAATTCAGTGTCTTTTAGATTTTCCATTTTTTAATTTCTTTTTTACGTCAATTGTTTTATAAATTCTTTATTGATTTCAAAAAGTCCTCCGCAAATTCCAAGTTTTATATTATAAAAAATCATAACTTTCGCATTTGTGAAAGAACATTTTTCTGCTTTTAAAAAAATTAAAATATCTTTCTTTTTAAATAAAATAGGTGAATTAAAAACTGTATAATAATCATTTATCGGGTTTTTCTGGGCGGGACGAAAAGATGAAGTAACTACAAATAAATTTTTCATTTTATTCTTTTAATATTTTTTTTGTGTTGTTTCTTGCAAAGAAATCCAAACTCTCCATTTGATAAATTATAAAACTTGTATAGCATATCATTATTATAAGAATAACTGTCAAAAAATAGTAAGCCCAATAAAATGATTTTATCTCCGCTTTTGGAGATAGACTTAATCGGTTGAACTCCATATTCGTCTATTGGATCTAGATGTTTTTCACAAATGCGCCAAATTGATCCATATGGGCAAAATAAATAATTTTTATATTTTTTTGAAATTTCCATTTTAATCTCTTTCTTTTTCTTTGAGAAGTTTTTTGTATTCTTTTTCAATTTTATTAAATCTTTTTAGTTTTTCTTCTATTTCCCATTTTTTATATTCTTCATTCCACTCTTTTAATTTCTGTTTATATTGTTTGTATTCTTCTTTGTATTTTGTTAGTGATTTTTCGTATTGCTTCAATTCTTTATCATAATCTTTATTTAGAACTTCTTCAAGGTAATATAAATAAACATTAGAATAATCTCTATCTATATTAATATGAACAAACATTTGCTCCAAAGAAAGATCGTTTGGAAATTTATCTTTTAAAGATTGCAATGAAAAACTTTGTTCATATGATGTATCTATATGAACTTCTTTTTGTCGAAGAAAATTTTTTGATGGCTCGCGAGGTTTATAAGGAACCAAAGGTTTAGAATAAGGACTGAATTTTTTCGGGGTGGCCATTTTTAGCATCAAACTTCCTATAGAAAGACATTTTCTGTCAAGATAGGAATTTCCCTCTATGGGGCCAAATTTTAGGCGCGGACAAAATATTTAATTTTAACTGTGTTAAATATCTCAAAATTTTTAATTTTAGAAAAACTATTAGATAGATTTAGTATCTCTTATTTAAAACAATTAGAGGACCCTCTTGAAATCTATGCTTATATTAGAAGTTTAAATTTAAGAATTTTAGGAAAAGGTTCTTCTCGTATAACATTTTTGCTTTCAAGTAAAAAAGTTTTGAAACTCGCTCATAACAAAAAAGGCGTCGGACAAAACGAGGCAGAGGTTGAAGTTTATACGATGCCAAAATTTAAAGACTTTACAACAAAAATATATGATTTTGACGGCCAAAATTATTATTGGCTCATTTCAGAACTTGTTCGCCCGATTAAAAACGAAAAAGAATTTTTAGAATTAACAGACATTAGATTTCAAGATTTAATTTATTTAATTGAACATAATGAAGAACTATCTCCAGATGACCCGACAATTTTTGAAGTCGTTCCAGATTTGGAAAAAGCAAAATGGGTTAATAATTTAAATAAATTTATTAGCGAAAGCGGTTTGTTATATATGGATTTAACAGAATTAGAACATTGGGGAAAAACTCCTGACGGAAGAGTTATAATTTTAGATTACGGGTATAGCGAGAAAGTTTGGGAAGAATTCTATTTAAATAAAAATAACAGAAAATATTCTTTTACACGATGAAAGATCTTAAAAACTATATAAAACAAGTTCTTATAAACGAAAGTTTGGCTGGCGTCAGCAAACTTAAAAAATATGTTAAAGAACCACCACAATATTATGTTTATATGTCTTCTATAAATAAAATAGGAATTAATCCAAAATTTTCTTATGGAAATCCTATTGGAATTTATTCTTATATTTTGGACGAAGAGACTTTTTATGACATAACGATCGGAAATCAAGAATTCGCAACAGATAGACCATATATGTTTGTAATTCGGCCGCGCGATGGCGCAAATATTTTATATACATCAGAAGATATGACATTTGAAGAAATGAAGGAATATGAAAAGAAAATCTTAAAATTTTTAGATAATAAAAAATATAGTTTAGATGATATTATTTCTCTCGGAGTTCAAAGCCGTTATAAATTTAATCTTGGAAAACTTTGGAACGTCATGAGGTCAGTAACCAAGGATGTTATTCAATGGAGAAAACTTCTTAAATATCTTGAAATAGATGCTATCATTGACGACGACGGAACTGGAATGCTTCACCCAAGTGAACAAAAACAGGCTTGGTTTAGCGATGTTAATTCTTTTGAAATTGTTGATGTGATTTACTCGGAGGGCGGCACAAAAATGGATACATACAATATGCCGTCAGAAACGTTGCTCGCTCTCTTAAGTAAGAAATACAAAGGAAAAATGGAACATATTGATCCAATGTATTTTAAATTTTTAGAAGATAAAGTTGAAGCAAGCATTAATATTGGAAATATAACTCCAAAAGATTTGAAAAAATATGGACTTAAGCGACTTTATGACGAAATTCATAGAGTAAAGGTATTGTTTCTAATAACTCCAAATGAAGATGCTTTTATATTTAACGATGTTAAAAGTTATTTTTTAGAGCCGCAAAATCTTAATTTTCCGGAAGGGAAATACAAAACAGTTAAAATTTCTGTTCCACCCGAAGCAATTTGGAAAATGAAAACACAATGGAAAGAATATTTGGCTTTTCAAGAATATTATGAATTTATAGATAATGAATTTAAAAAAAAGATAAAATATATGACAGAAAAAGACATTAATCGTTATTTAGATTTATTTTTTAAAGAACTTAAAGGAAAAATTCCAAACAAAGAAATTCAATATTTAAAAACTATGAAACATCAACTTTTTAATTTTATAAAAAATAAAAGTCCTAAAAGTGAAACTGAAATTATTCGCTTGGCGCAAAATTGGTTTTCTGGGCATCCTCGTTATTCCCGGGAAATTCAATCTGTTTTGATTAAACTTTATGATTTCCAACCGCAAACCGCATAAACATTTTCTTTTCTTTTTTTATACCAATCCTCTTTTTCTTTCTCACAAGTCTTATCAAATTCTTCTTTGGTCTCAAAGAGAAATTCTGAATGATCTGCGGCGGATGAAATTGCTTTCCAATATTGGGGCCAAAGTTTTTTCGCGGTCAAATAAGTTCTTCTATAATGCTGACAATCTTTTAAAAAGCATTGCTCCGAAAACTCTTCAAAAGTTATATTTGGTTTTTCTTCTTCAAATTTTTTCTTAACTTGACGTTCGTCGGCAAAACTAATGTAAATTCTACATTCGCCGAATTTTTCCTTGCTTTGATTTACGCAAATGGTTGAAAATTTATGATACTCAAAATCATAATTCATAACATTCATTTTAAATGCTTCTAACTCATTAGAAATCCAACTTGCGATTGTATCAATTATTCCAAAATAATCTTTATGCTCTTCAGGAAGTTCCTGATACCAACTATGATAAACAATTTGTTTAATTTCTTCATTCATCTTCACTCGTCCTTTTTTCTTGTTCTAAAATTCTATCATTTAGAAGTTTAAATTCTTTCCGAGCCATTTCTCTGCCGAGAATATTTTTTCTTTCTTTATAATCAACAACGTAAGCAATGGGCCAATTCCCCATTTGTTCCGCTAAATCTTTATCTTCTTCTCCAATAATTTCAAGAATAGTTTCTTTTTCTAGATTTGGTGCTTGAATATGATCGTCAAGCCGTCCCGGGCGCAAAATGGCGTCCATTAAATCTGTTTTATTATTGACTGATACGAAAACAATTTTACAATTTGCTCTAATTCTTTCAAGAAGGCCAAGTAATTCAGTTTGATTTTCCTCTTCAATTCTATCCACGTCATCAATAACGATGGCATCCGGTTTTAAAATTTTAACAATTGTTTCTATCGATGGTTGAGTAGAACCATAATCAAAAAAATGTCTAATTGATGTCGTTGTAATATGAATGGTTTTTAAATTCAATCTTTTGGTTAATTCTTGAATACAAGTAGTTTTTCCAGAGCCGGGAGGTCCTTCTAAAAGATAACCTCTTGTTATATTTGAATTTATGAATTTTTCTGCGCGTAGAAAAGTTTGCTGAATAAAGGCAGTGTTTATAACTTTATTATCTGTCGCAAATAATTCTCTCAATTCTTTTGAGTCATAAATAAGATAATTTGTTTTAAAATCTTTCCAAATTACCTTTGCCAAGGCTTTCATCGTTTCATCATGTCTATTTAATCTAAAATATAAACGGTAAGGTGTTTCGGCCGGAGAATTGCTTGTATACCAACCAACTTGTTCGTTTTCTAAACTTCCAAAATAAACTAAAGTATCTTCTTTCGTAGATTGAACCGGGGCGGGCGCAATATTAACAACGTGTTTAAAAATTGTTGAGGTTAATCCGGAAGGGAAATTTTCCCAATCATCTTCAAAATATGACCACGGATTTATTTTCTTTTGTTTTTCTTTTTCTTTTCCAACTTGAAGAGCAATGTCAATTCCGGCGGCACCTAATAAAACCAAGTCTTTATAAGACGGTTTTCCTCGAATATGAACAGCAAGTTCAGCAATTCTTCCGGCAATTCGAGCATAAAACCCGATTTTTTCGAGAATTTCTTTTTTATTTAATTTTTTATTAATCATTTTGAGAGAATTTCAACTGTAAAACGAGTTTGAGATTTAATCCAAGACTCATATATTTCTTGGTGAATTCTTCCGTTGAAGATTGGCTCGTTATGTTTAAGAATTAAATATTTTATATTTGAATTAGAAATGTTTAAAACAACCGCAATAAACTTATGCGCTCCGGTAGTTAGATTATTTAATCTAAATAAATTTCCTTTTTTAAGGACTTCTGGATTAATATTTAAGATCATGGCGATGAAAAAATCTATTGGACTTGCTTTGCTCCGCGAGGGCACTATGTTCATTTTATACGCCCCGCGTCAAGCCATAAAATTTATTAGCAAAAACCTTGAGCCGCCTGAAGACGCCTATCTAGGCGTCATAGAACTGCGCGAAAATTCTAGACAAAACGCTTTTGAAGTTCAGTCGGTTTGGGCAAAAGGGTTATGGCCCCGTTCTCTATTATATCGCGATGAATTTTGCTGGAAAAGAAGGGTTAATGCCAACGAGGGTTTCTTCTCAAATTACTCCCGCGGCCAAAAATATCTGGCAAAAATTTTTAACCAACAAAGATGTTGTTCCTGTCCCTCTTGAAGATACAACGGCGCACAAAGAAGAGTTTTTAAATAGAAAATATGTTTTAAAGAAAAAATTTAATACAATAAATTTAAAAAAAAATAATGAAATTATTTTAAGAAATGATAAATTTGGAGAAAAAAGAACTTTAATTGTCGAAGGTGCAGATAAACTTTTAAGAAATAAAATGGTAGAAATTTATGAGACAATAAAACCAAAATCAAGAAGTTCATCAAATATTTATTTCGTTATGAGACATGAGAAAGGTAAAGATAAAGTGATTGGAATTTTTGACTCTCCCGAGGAAGCCTGGACTAAAGTTGAAAATTTTAAAGAAAAAAAATCAATTTTAAAAAATCTTTGGGGGACGTAATTTCTTCTCAACATTCTGTGAGCGTTCGACCAGTTGAAGTTCCAATCGGAGTTAATGCGAATGATGTTGCCGAATATCTTCTCAAGAAAGTAAATTAATTTATTTATTTGTTTAGATATTTTTCTATTTGTTTCAAATAGAACCAGGGCACCGAAAATGTTATATTATTAAATCCTGTTAAAACAGCAAAAATCATTCCTACAACTTCGCCTTCTTTGTTTATAATTGGTGAGCCAGAGGCTCCAAATGTGGATGGTAATGTATATGTATCTATTATTATAATATTTTCCGAAACTGAAGAAGTTTTTATTTTTTCAATAAATTCTCCTGAATAAAATCCATCCACAACCGGCAGTGCCCCCGATTGTTTATCGTTTTTTATTTTAAAAAATGATTTAGGTGCTGATAAAGAATAAACTTTTTCACCATATTGGACCGGCCGATCCGCTATAGAAAACCCGCTATTATCTAAATTTTCTTTAAAGTTAGATAATAAGCATACGTCGTAGCCATCATTAACAGAAAAAGATTTTGCGATTGACTTATTCCCCAATTCGTCTATTATCAGATACGTTATATCTTTATTGTGTTTAATTTCTTCATCCAAAGAAGCGTGATGACATATATGCCTTGCGGTTACTATAACTTGAGGAAAATCTTTTTTTGATTTTAAAATAAAACCGGAACCAGCATATAGAAACATTGAAGAAGTTGAAGTGCCAGTTTTATTTGTTGAATAAACTTCAATTATTCTAAAAGATTTTTTTAAATTTTTAAAATCAATAGATTTGTCGGGAATTTTATTGTTGCAAGTCATACAGGAAACATTTACAAATAAGAAAAATATGACTAAAATAATAAGCGTAAATTTGTTCAAAATCTAAAGTTAAATATTTTTGAAAAAAGAGGTTGTCCAAATGTCATTAAGAAAGAAAAAATTTTTTTTGTTAGAATATTTAAACATTCCATCAAAAGGAGGAATAGAAAAAACATGGAGACATTCCGAAGATAGTCGTTGTGTCCTAGAGCCCAATAAATTAAAAACATCAAATTCCATCGACGATAGTTGTTTTTCAAGAAATTCTATTAAAAAAGTTAAAGATTTTAATATTGGAGATGTAATCTTCATTGAAAGTGTTGATTATTTTTCAAAAATATCTTCTGACGGCCAAGAATTTATCATTTCACCAACAGCAAGAGTATGGCGAAAGGCAAAAATTTTAAAGGAAATAAATGAAGGATAAAATAGAATTTAAAAATGAAATAGAATTAAAAAATCTTATCCAAGAAAATATTTCTGTTTTAAAAAAAATAATTCCAAATCAAAACTCAAACAATATTTTTTCTAATAAAAAGAATTTTTTTTTAACTAATAAAACATTATCTTCTCTTTTTTATTCTAATTTTAAAGACTCTGTTCTTAAAAATATAATTAAAATACTAAAAAATGCCTGCTATGAAGCAGAAATTGCTTCGGCCTGTGGAGCAGACATAACATATTTATTAACATTATTTCAATTAGAAAATTCTTTAAAATTTGGATTTTTAACAGATAAAAATCAATTAATAAAAATTATTTCTTCTATTAATAAAATTAAAAAAAAATTTAGTATAGATAATATTGATGAAATTGCTAATAATGTTTTTGATCCAGAAGATAGAATCTTAAAATCAATTTTTAAAGAAGCAATTATTTTATCTGGTCCTGACGGTTCTATCATAGTAGATAATAATAGTTCTTCATCAACTTCAATAGAATTAGTAGATGGATATACAACAAAATTTGATCCTTTTGAAATTTTTTACGGCACAGATAAAAAGTGGCAGAAAAGTTTTTTAAAAACTTTCATTGTCGATGGAATAATTGAAAATATACACGAAATAGATCAGTTATTGATTGAAAGCAATAAAACAAAAATTCCATTAGTTATTTTTGCTAGAGGATTTGGAGAAGAGGTTCTTAATACTTTAAAATTAAATAATGATTTAGGTAATTTTGATATTTTTCCTATAAAAATCCGGCAAGAAGAAAATAATTTAAATTTAATTAACGATATTGCCGTTGTTTGCGGAACAGATATAGTTTCTACTCTTAAGGGAGATGTTTTATCTTTAGTAAAATATGATAATTTATCGTTGATTGAAAAAATAATATGTCATAAAAATAATTTTACTATTATAAATTATCAGACTAAAAATAGAGTTTCTTTACAAATAAGAAATATAATAGAAGAGCGCAATCAAAAGATTGATTCAAAAATGGAAGACTCTTATAATTTTAGACTTAAATTTCTAAATCATAGATCTATTAAAATTAACATTCCATTCATTAGTGAAGAAGAAAAAATAAAAAATAATGAAAAACTAGATTACGCATTAAGAATTTTTAGAACGTGTCTAAATTCAGGATTATTAGATTTAACTAAAAAAGATTATATTTTTAAAGAATGTGAAAATTCTCCCATTTTTAAAGATATATTGGAAAATACTTTTAACCATCTAAATTGTATAATTCCAATCGAGTCATTTATTATATCTTTAAAAAAATCTTATGCGATTACTAAACAACTTTCTTCACTATCTGGGGCTCTATTATTAAAAGATTAAAACATTCATCGAAGCAAGATTATAATATTTTAAAATGAAAACACTAACTTTAGGAGAAAAAGTAAAGATAAAAAAGGGCGCGCGTGTTTTTTATAATTTAAGCGCCAATGCTTTTAAAAAGAAAAAAAATTCTTGGGCAATTAATCAAATGACAGAACAACAAGCCAAACAATCAAAAGGTTGCTATACAAAAAAAGCAAACTATGATGGAGAAGTAATAGTTTCTGACCCTGAAATCGTTTATCTTGAAGGTTTAAGATTTTGCGAGGTTTTTGTAGATGATAAACCCTGTCATTTATTAATTGAAGATACAATTAAACAAAACGAAAAAGAAAATGAACTTGTTCCCGCAAAAGCGTGGGAAATAGGTTAAGGAGAAAATAAAATGTCTTTTGAATACGAAATGATGTCTAATGTTAAAGTCATAGTAGAAAGTATAAAATCTACTGTCGTTGAAAATTTGGTTCTCGCTGTGCGAGAACATAAATTAACAATAGATGATAAAAAACTTCCGGGATTGAGTGTGCTTATTAGAGACTCTGTCGATCAGGCTTTCAATAATAGTGCGCACGGTCTAAACGAAGCGATGGCCAAATTTTCAAAAAAATTGAATGACTAAAAGAGACTACATTATACACCTCGTTGAGTGTAATTGTATTCTTCCTCAATTTAAAAAGATGGAGGAACCAATTTTTCATAAATTTCCAGTGTTTTCAATTATAGATGAAAATAATAAAATAATTGAAAAAATGATTCGTTGTCCAAATTGTTCTTTGGCGCACCGAGTTTTTGATACTTTTAAGTCAGAAATTATAAGTTCGGGAGATGAGAATATTCCAGAACTATCGATAAAAGATCTAAAATCAAATATTCCAAAAGAACTTTCTTTTATATTGGAAGATAATCAAGTTACAGATTTATACATTTGGGAGCAAGCAGAATTTATATTAGATGAAGAATTATGGGGAACACAACTTAAATTAAATTCTAAAACTTCTGGCGAAAAAAAACACTTGAAAATATTAGAAATTCAAGATAAAAATAAATTTAAAGTAAAGGTCATAATTTGTGATAATTTCATTCAATAAAGGTGAAATAAAATGAATGATAAAAAATATGGAAAAACTCTTATAGAAAAAGAATTTGAAGAAAAAATAAAAAGTCGCCAAATAGTAAATGAAATTTTAGATTTTGGAGTATCTCAAAACCAAATACTTCAAGTAATGTATTTATTATCCCTAAATCTTGAAAATAATGCTCATATGAATAGAATTTCTTCTATAATTAAAGAAATACAAAATGCGAACTCATCTGATTTTACAGACAGCGGATTACCAGAAGATAAATTAATCACATAAGAGGTTAAAATTTTGGGCCGGCGTTTAAACCGATATAAAAATGATTTAGATTATCAAAGTGTAATCATTCCTCATTCTTCCGGCGAAGAAGATAGAATAATTTATCTATCAAGTGATATGACAGAATATTCTGTCTCAAATGTTATACAACAATTATTTTCTCTCTCAAAAAGAGATCCTAAAAAACCAATCCATTTAGTGGTTTCATCTTATGGGGGAGAAATCGATTCAATGTTTTCCCTATATGACGCTATGAAATTTATATCATGTCCTGTCTTGACTGTTGGCCTCGGTAAAATTATGAGTGCTTCTGTTCTCATTTTGGCCGCGGGTCAAAAAAACAAAAGATTGATCGGTTCAAATGCCAGAGTTATGATCCATCCTATTTGGGGGGGCAGTTCTGGAAATGTTTTTGAACAACGAAACGAACAAAAAGAAATGGAACGCCTTCAAGAACAAATGGACAAATTGCTTGCTAAAGAAACTGGACAATCGTATAAAGAAATTCAAAAATTAATGTCCAAAGGACATGATTTTTATCTAACCGCCGAAGATGCGATAAAAATAGGCATCGCCGACAAAACAATAGGTTAAAAATGACCTTTGATTTCAAAGAATTTTTCCCTTTTGAGGAAATAAGGGAACAGCAAAGTTTTGCCATTGAAAAAATTCTTGAAGCCTTTGAACGCAAAAAATTTGTTATTTTACAGGCTGGGACAGGATGCGGTAAATCGGCGCTCGCATTAACCACAGGTCGCTATCTCCAAAACAGAACTGGACTTAACGGCTCTGTTTTTATTACAACCCAAAAAATTCTTCAAGCACAATATGAAAAAGATTTTTGCCCTCCGAACGGAGAAATGGTTTCTTTGTCTTCTAGTTCAAATTATAATTGTTCTTATTTTAAAGGCAAAGTTAATTGTAAAGATGCACGAGCATTATTAAAAACGCAACCTCCGAATACTCCATTTTCTAGAAACTGTAATCATAATTGTGAATATATAAAAAGGCGCGGAGAATTTTTGACTTCTGGGGAAGCAGTTACAAATTCATCTTTTTTTCTTTTATCTTTATTAAAAAGTAAAAATATAATGAAAGAATTTCTCGTAATTGACGAGGCTCACACTATTGAACAAAAATTGTCTGAATTTATTGAAATAACAATAAGTGAATATTTTTGTCAAAAAGTTCTTAATTTAGAGTTTCCGTCTTTTGATAAAATAAACACTTCAATCAGAACTATCGACTGGATTAAAAATGTATTTAATATAAGTCTAAATAAGAAATTAGATAATTTAACCGAAATTGTTAGCAGAATTGAAAAAATAGATAATAATAAAAATTTAATATTAAGATTAACTGGAATGGGAGCGGAAAAAGAAAGAATTTCTGAATATTTAAGAAAAATAAAAGATTTTCATATTAACTATAACAAAGATGATTGGATCTTAAATCACATCAATGATGGCGGAAAAAGAAAAATTCAATTTAAACCAATTTCGGTAGAGAAATATGCTCAAAGTGTTTTGTTCGCGGAAGCAAAAAAAGTTCTTTTGATGTCAGCAACTATTATTGATAAAGATGTTTTTACAGAGTCTTTAGGTATAACAGATTATGAATTTATAGATATTCCTTCTCCTTTTGGTGTAAATCAAAAACCTATTCTTTATTTTCCAGTCGGGAAAATGTCTATAAATGAAATTGATAATACATTGCCTAAATTAGGAGAAATGATTAAACAAATATTAGAAATTCATAAAGAAGAGAAAGGTGTAATCCATACACACTCGTTCAAAATTTTAAACTTTCTTAAAAATTTTCTACCAAACCATCCGAGACTACTCTTCCAAGAAAATAATGGCTCACAGGCCATCCTAGAGGCTCACAAGGCTACTCTAGAGCCGACTGTGCTTGTGTCTCCCTCAATGGACGAGGGCGTCGATCTTAAAGATAATTTAAGTCGTTTCCAGATTATATGTAAAATTCCATTTCCTTATTTGGGTGATAAATTTAACAAAGCAAGAATGAAAAAACAAAAAAAATGGTATGCGTTTTCAACTATTAAAAAGATTGTTCAAGCGGCGGGGCGCAGCATAAGAAATGAAAATGATTACGCAGTAACATATATACTTGATGAAAACTGGGAATATTTTTATGAAAAGAACAAAGAATTGTTTCCTGAAGATTTTAGAAAATCTCTAAAATGAAAAAAAATACGTGGGGAAATCGTCAGGCTCTTAATATCCCAGTATCGGAACAAAGCGGTAAAAAAATTGACGGAACTGACAATA
>Ga0209727_1001942_pt1 | contig 15686 bp, 12 predicted proteins | sample RifGroC1_FD_183995 | JGI IMG/M metagenome (GOLD analysis project Ga0209727, IMG submission 183995) | Groundwater microbial communities from Rifle, Colorado, USA - Groundwater C1 (SPAdes) (version 2) | ecosystem: Environmental > Aquatic > Deep subsurface > Groundwater | place: Rifle, Colorado...
TTTGGTATTGATCTATCTGATTTTCAAAAAATTTATTTCCGGCAAAATATCTCGATTTATTTTTTCCATATTAAATTTATTTTGTTATCTTTTGGTCGCCGTTATCTGGCTAATGAATCTTTTGGTGGCTCAATCTACTCTTCAACTTATTCTTGGTCTTACTTTTACACCCTTAGTTTTCTTTTTTGGACTCGAATTGGTCAATCAAATCAAAAATTTAATTTCTCATCTTAATTTTCGCCTTCCCCCCACCAAACCCACTCCTCCGCCACCCGAAAAAGAATTAACTCAGGTTCAGATCTCCGACCAAAGCCGCCGCCAATTTCTCAAAATGGCCGGTTCTGCCGGTCTTGGTCTTGCCGCCCTCACTTTAGTCAATCCCAAAAAAGCCTCTGCTTCCTTTTTCGGTTCTGTCCCCGGTCCCGGCACCATTTCTATTAAAGACACCGGTGGCAACAAAATCGACCCCGCCGCCAAACAACCCACCGATGGATACAAAATCAGCAAGATGGATGACACCAGCAGCGACACCTATTCTTATTATGGTTTTGTCGACCAAGGTGGTCAGTGGTACATCCAACGGGAAACTACCAGTGGGGCAGGAGAAGGGGATTTCCTTTATTGTAATGGTGTGTCTGATTTCACCACCGCCTGGAACGACAAAGAAAATCAAACTTACGAATCGTTTGATACAATTTTTTAAGATATACTAGGCTTATCATGAAAAAAGAATATCTCTTTATCTTTGCTTTTGCCCTTATCGTCTTGGCCCACGCCATCGACTCAATATCCGGACCAATTGCCCTCACCGTCAAAAATCCTTATCAATTTTTGAATTCTCCTCTGATGTCTCAATATCCTCTGACCACCTTTGGTATTTTTTCCAGAACCATCGGACTTTTTCTCCTAGTCTGGCTTCTATTATCCTTTATTAGCGGCTTTAATTTTCAAAAAGCCATTTCCATCTTTGTTGTTTTTGTCCTCAGTAATCTTTATGCCATCCAACAACTGGCCACCGGTATGAAAATTACCACTGTCCAATGGACCATTTCTATTGCCTACGCTTCCTCGCTTCTTTTGATTCCCTTGATTTACTACTTTATCAGAGGGGCCACTTCCACTGTCACTCAAAAAATTTCCCCTCCTAAATCTGATTATTTTTCAGATGCCACTCAACACCCACCAGACGATCAGTCATAAAAACACCCCTCGCTTTCAAAAAACCTAGTGTCATTTATGCTTTTATTGATACTAATTGAGTCTAAAGATCTTTCTTTTTCAGGTCAAAGGCAACAAACCCAAACAGGTTTAATTGCAAAATAAGTGCTAAGTTTATAAGGTGTGGTATCAATTTATATCTGAAAATTTTCATTTCGCCATCAATTTATTTACGGCTCTGGCTTTCTTTTCCATTTTCTGGCTATATTTTGATGCCTGGATTGACCGCAAAAATTTTAAAGAAGGTTTCAAAATCCTCGGTTATCTTTTGCTTTCAGTCGCCTTTCTTTTTCACGCCCCCTACATCGAATCCGGAGTTTTGACTACTTCCATTATTAATATTGGTTTTAGTGAAAAGATATCTATTTTTTTAAAAAACATTGGCTACTTTCTTCTTCTTATTGGACTTGTAATCGACCCTCTTCAACCCAAACCCAAATACAACAATACCCTAAACTCACTTATTGTCAATCCGGCCTTAGTTATTTCCTTTCTCCTTTCTCCGGTCTTATCTGTCTTTATTGCTTGGTTGTATCTTCGTCGGGCTACTGTTGGTCTTGAAAATCATCTTAAAAAAGTTAGCCTCTCTTTTTTGTTTTTTGCCATCTACGAAGTTCTCAATACTCCTTCAATCTTCATAAATAGCCTAAATGTCGATATTTTTCGTCTTGTCGCCCCTTTTGGTCCCATCTGGATTGCCGCTCATTTTTTTCAAGCCCTGGCCGCTGCATTTTTAGTTCATTGGGCTTTTTCCTATCTTCTCAAACGTATCAACACTCAGCTTTTCATCATTTTTACCACCGTTACCCTCTCCATTTTTTTACTTACCGCCGTTTCTTTTACCTTTTTACTTCTTAAAAATCTATCCGACGAAACTCTTACTCGTCTGGATACCGATGTCTCCGTTCTTTCTTTTTCTCTTGACTCCAAAAAATCCGAATCCCTCGCCTTTGCTTCAATTTTATCCAACAATTCTGCCGTAGTTCAGGCGGTTATCGATAAAGATAAAAAAATTCTCTCCCAAGAATCCGAAAAACTTTTAGTCTCCCGTCAAATAAATAGCTTAGTAGTCGTTGACGAAAATGGTCAAGTTTTAGCCCGTGGTGAAGATCGTGATCGTACCGGCGATTCCCTTTCCGATGACTCTTTGATAAAAAGAGCCTTAATCGGCGAACAAATTTCCTCTCTTGTTTCCAAAGAAGGTGCCATCGCCCCATCCGTTTTAGTCCGCGCCGCTACTCCCATCATTAGCGAAGAAAATGTTATTGGTGCTGTCGTTGTCGCTATCACTCTTGATAATTCTTTTCTCGACGGCATCAAAGAATTTACCGGTCTTGAGGCCGGTATCTACGGTGGTGATATTTTATCAGCCACCACCATTTCCGATCTCAAAGGCCAAACCCGCCCCATCGGTATCAAGGAATCATCTTTAGACATCAAAAATAATGTCCTTACCAAAGGTGAAAACTACAAAGGGCTTGTCTCTCTTCTCAACACTTCCTATTTTGCCGTTTACCGACCTCTCAAAGACGTCGACAATGAAGTTGTTGGCATGCTATTAGTCGGTCGTCCCGCCGTTACTATTTTTGCCACCGCCGGCAAATCCATCGAACTTACCTTTTTGGTTACTATTATTCTAATTCTTTTTTCTATTTTTCCCTCTTATTTAATTTCCAAATATATTACCAACCAACTCCGATAACATGTCACTCAGATCAAAAACTAACCTAATTTTGGGTATTGCCATATTAATTATTTTTTCTATCACTGCTATTTATTCTTACACCACTCTTTTACCAGGCTATTACGAATTAGAAAAAAAATCTTCCCAGGATAAAATTCAACAAGTCATTAAAGCTTTTGATCGGGAAATTTCTTTTTTAGGTACTAAATTAACCGATTGGTCCAATTGGGATGATACCTATAACTTCATTGAAGACTCCAACCAAGCCTACATCGATTCTAATTTATTAGACGATAGTCTAAATAATTTAAGAATAAATTACATGTTTTTCTTCAATCAAAATAACCAGTTGGTTTATCAAAAAGGCTACGATTATCACCGCCAACAACCCATTACTGATTTTACTGATTGGCAACCCCACCTAACTCCCGACAATATACTGACTAACACTCAACCTGGTAACACCAATGCAAAAAGCGGTTTTCTTGTTGTTTCCGGTAAACCAGCTATTTTTTTCTCAAACCCAATTTTAGATTCATCAGGATCCGAAAACAGTCGGGGGACTATTGTTTTTGTAAAAATTTTAGCTGAAGCTGATGTTGCTCAAATCTCTCAAACTGTCGGCATGGAAATGTCCTTTCATGCTCTCAGTAACCTTCCTCATCCTCGCGACTTACAAGTTTCTCAAGAGATGATTAATAATGGTGACATAGTAAAAATCGATAATATGGACAATCAAACCGCCGTCGGTTACAGTCTTTTTAATGATTTTTATACAAAACCTTCCCTTCTTCTCCACCTCGACCTTGACCGCCAAATCAGTCAACAGGGATCAGTTACTATCAAGTCTCTGTTGAGTTTTTTAGCTATTGGCTACCTTTTAATTCTCTTATTTTCAATTATTTTACTCTACCAATTTGTTATTAATAAAATCCTTTATTTTAAATATTCAATAAACAATATCGTCAAAACCAAAGATTTTTCCAAAAGACTCCTTATCAAAGGAAGCGATGAAGTTGCCCAGATTGGTATTAATATCAACACCCTTTTGACCTCATTTGAAGACTCTCAATCCGAATTAGTAAACGAACAAGCCAGATCAAAAATATATTTCCAAACCGTCGGTATTATGATGATGGCCCTTGATATACAAGGAAACATAGTTATGATCAATAAAAAAGGCTTAGAAATTCTCAATGCTCAGGATGAAAAAGACCTTATTGGCAAAAATTGGTTTGATAATTTTATTCCCCCTGCTTTACGCTCGGAAGTCAAAAATGTTTTTGCTTCTATTATAGCTGGTGAGACTAAGTACACCGAATCCTACGAAAACGAAATCATAACTCTTACCGGTCAGACAAAAATTATTGACTGGAGTAACTCTCCTATCAAAAACAAAAATGGTCAAGTCGCCGGAATGGTAAATTCGGGAATAGATATCACTCAAGAAAAAGCCATTGAAGAGGCCGAAGATAAAAAAAATGAAGAATTAAAAAGACTCAACGATCTAATGGTCGGTCGGGAGATAAAAATGATGGAACTTAAAAAAGAAATTAGTAAATTAATAATAAATGAAAAATAGATCAAGAGTTGGCTTGGGTGTATTGGTAGGCGTAGTTGCGTTTATTGTAATAGCCTTGGTATTTTACTATTTTTTTCAAAGGTTTGATCCGTATACTGATCAGGCTGAGCCGACTATTCCAATTGAGGTTGAGTTACCGGCACAAATAAAAGATATTTTTACCAGAATAACTCTTCCTCTTTACTATTTACCTAACAACAAAATAATCATTGACGAATTGGTGAAATATAATGATTTAAACAAAGACCTAACTTCCAAAGAAATCGCCTTAATTGACAATATATGGCAAAAATCCCAAGATACGGATGATTTTTCAAAACAATTTAAAACGAATTCGATTGCTAAAGAACTAATTAGATTTCAAGAAATTTATCCTGAATTTACCGAAATTTTTATTTCTGATATGAGGGGCTTAGTGGTTGGGATGACCCATAAAACAAGTGATTATCTTCAATCAGATGAAGAATGGTGGGTAAATAGTCTCAAAAAAAATGGACAATCATTTCATGGAGAGTTTGAATATGATGAAAGTTCACAAACTGAAGCGATTGCCGTCTACTTACCGATGGTTAACCAAAATAATGCAAAAGTAATAGGTGTTATTAAGGTAATTGTAACCATTGATTCGATTAAGGCAGAACTATAATGACAGAAATAAAAAAAATAAGTTTTTTTAATTTACAAATAAAATTACTCCTTATTGTGGTAATTATTTGTTTTTTTCTTCTGGGATTAGCGTTAATTGGCAAATTAAGCTTTCAAACAATCGAAAAAACTTCTACTCAGATTTCGGAAGTCGAAATACCACACCTGAGAACTATTAATGAGTGCCTGTACGCAGTGACAACATCTCAAATTGCAGTCGAAAAAGCCCTGGATACAAATAAGTATTCAGAAATTTCCCAAGTTAACCAATTTGAACTGGCTTTCAATAAGTCAGCAAATAAATCTGAAATGTTTCTGGCGGCAATGACTTGGGGAAGTGAAAGTAAGGCTTTCGCCCAATCACAAAACGGGAGAAACGAAGTTGAATGGCAAAAGGCTAATTTAAAAGGTAAATTAAGGGTAAAACAGCTTTCACCAGAGAAGGTACAAGTTGCCAGTCTAGCGTCAATATATTTTGCCGGATTTCGTAACAACGCCGTTAAAGCGATAACGACCCATAAGTTATATTTACAATTACTAGAAGAAGGAAAACAGATCGAAGCCAACGCCATTTATTTGGAGTCAAGGGTATACGCCGATAAAAGCAGATTTTATGCCGATCAATCAGAAATTTTGTTAAATCAAATCAACAAAATGTCAAATGATGAGATAGGAGAAGCGGAAGATCTAATCCGCAATACCTATGATACTGCGAGTTTTCGACTGACGATCTTCGGAATTCTCGGGTTATTAGTAATTATTGTTATCTATGTAGTTTCGACCAAGTTAACTATAATTGGACCGTTAAAAAAATTATTAAATGCCACTGAGCAGATTAATGTCAAAAATTTGTTTACTCAAGTAGAGATTACATCCAAAGATGAATTTGGTCAGCTGGGGCAGGCTTTTAATAATATGGCCTCAAGACTCCAACAGTCATACGCAGCAATGGATCAACAGGTAGCCGAAAAAACTACTGAATTATCCAAAAAAATTACTGAGCTGGACAAGACCAATTCAACCATAAAAAAAACCGGACTGGCCATGATGAATATTTTAGAAGACGAAAAAGATTTAGAAATTGCCCTCAAAAAAGAAAAAGAAAGTGTCGAGAAAAAAGTCGAGCAAAGAACTTTAGAATTGTCCAATACCAAAGCCAAACTTTCTGCTTCTATTGAAAATCTCCCCCTTGGCTTTTTAATGTCCGATATCGAAGAAAATCTCATTGTTACCAACTCTCTTGCCAATCAAATTCTCGAAGGCCAAAACAGCAACGAAAAATTAGTCACTCTTAAAAATATTCTCAAAAACAAAGTTGATATTACTTCTTACATAAAAAATTGCGGTATCGACAAAAATCATCTCAGTTTTGATGATATTCAAATAAACAATCACTACTTCCGTTTCATGCTTTCGCCTATTCTTACCGACAATCCCCCTCAAGTTTGCTTGGGTATAGTTATTCTTATTCAGGATATCACCGAAGCCAAAATTGTCGACCGCTCCAAAGACGAATTTTTCTCAATTGCTAGCCATGAGTTGCGGACCCCTTTAACGGCAATTAGGGGGAATACTTCAATGATTCTGGAATATTATTCCAAAGCAGTAGAGGATCCGGAGTTAAAGGCGATGATTGACGACATCCATGAATCCAGTATTCGGCTTATCAATATCGTCAACGACTTTTTAAACGTGTCAAGACTGGAACAGGGGAAAATGGACTTTGACAAAAAGGAATTTAAGATTGACGAATTGATTTCCGAAGTAATAGCCGAATATAAAACTACCGGTTCTCAAAAAAATCTGAGTATCGAATATATTGATACCCTCCTCCCACCTCCGGTTATGGCTGACTCCGATAAGACTAGACAAATTTTAACCAACTTGATAGGAAATGCTCTTAAGTTTACAAATGAAGGGGGAATAAAAATCGCCACTATGGTTTCGGGTAAATTTGTCAACGTTTCCGTTTCGGACACCGGCAGAGGGATACCTTTAAAACAACAAGGTCTGCTATTTCGCAGATTTCAACAAGCCGGAGAAAATCTGTTCACTCGAGATACAGTCGGAGGGACTGGATTGGGATTGTATATCTCCAGATTGATGATCGAAGGCATGGGTGGAAAAATATGGGTGGAAAAATCGGAAGAAGGAAAAGGATCGACTTTTTCTTTTTCTTTACCTATAGTAAAAACAAAATAGCTAAAAGGGGATTGATTTTTCTTAAATTTATTCTACAATAGATCTATATGGGTGGGGTGTTAGTAGTCGAAAATGACATCTTTGTTCAAAAAACGGTACGGCGAGTACTGGCCTTACACAAGGTACCGGTAGAAACAACCGACGATCCGGAAGATGGTTTAAAAAAAATCAGTATAGTTAAGCCGAAAGTAATTTTGATGGGGATATTTTTATCCAAGATGAATGGCTTTGAGTTGCTTAAAAAATTAAAAGAGGATGAAGAGACAAAAAATATTCCCGTGATTGCCTTAATTAATTTTTCCGAAGAGGAGTTGGTAAAAAAAGCAAAAGATTTGGGAGCAGTGGATTGTCTGGTTAAGTCGGAGTTTACTCCGGACGAGATAGTGGACAAAGTGAAACCCTATCTGTAGACTGTTGTATGGTAAAAATTCTAATTGTCGAAGACGACCCCTTAATGAGTCGTATGTACCAAAAAATTTTTAAATTTGAAGGCTACGAAGCCGATTTTGCCCTTGATGGTCAGGATGCTCTAGATAAAATCCGGGTCAGCAAACCCACTCTTATTCTTCTTGACATCATGATGCCCAAAATGAACGGCCTTCAGTTGTTGGAAAAACTCAAGCAGGATCCCGATACCAAATCTATTCCGGTGGTTATGTTAACCAATCTGGCCGGTACTCAAGACGCCGAAACCGCTCTCACCAAAGGTGCTATCAAATACATCATCAAATCTGAAAACGAACCCAAACAGGTAGTCAATATGGTCAAAGAAATTCTGGCTGGCTATACCAGAGATGATGTTCCCGAGGAACCATCCGCTTAATTATATGACTATTCCCAGTCTCGATCTCCAAGCCCCGCTACAAATTGATAATATCGAAACCCTGGCGAAGGATAATATTTCCCAGCGGGAAAAAAAAGATCGGGTAATTTTTGTTTTTGGCACTATTTTCTTTCTAATCCTTCTTATTCTTGTTGCTTTTTTTGGCTATCTTTTTTTCACCAGCCGTTTTTAATCTCCCGTTTTATTCCAGCACTTTTTGCCACATATCTTTTTCTGTCATAAAACCCAAGCTTGATTCTTTTATTACTCCCTTTCTGTCTACAAAAATATGTCTTGGCAAACTCTCCAGTCCCAAAGGTTCCACCAAAATTCCATCCGGATCCGCCATTATTTTTACATCATATCCTCCCACTTTTTTATAAATATTCGTTTTTGACACCGATTCCTGAACTGTCACCGCCACCACGTTTATTCCGCTATTATTTTTTGCTAATTTTTCTATCTCATTTAATTGATCCGCTGTTTGCGGTTCCCAGGTCGACACAAAAGTCAGCACTGTCGGTCTACCCAAAATTGACACATCGCTAAAAATATCCTCTCCAACACTCAAATCAAAACTCGGCAAATTTTTTCCCACTAATTTAATTTTTTCCTCCTTACCAATATTTACTCTATTATTATCTAATTTTATTGGCACCATTTCTGCCCAAAAATTCCAAAAACCTTTTATTTTATTTAACCCAAAATTATTTGTTATTGGTGTTGGTTTTTCAATTTCAAAAATCTCAGTTCTTTGTTTCTTTTTTCCCGTCATTTCCACTTCCACAAAATATTTTCCCGCCGGTAAAAATAATTTATACTCACCATTTTTGTTAGTTTTTTGAGGATTTTCCTGTCCGTATGGTCTGCCGTCCCACAATACATAGTCTCCTTCAATTTTTTCAAACACATATACTTTTACTCTCGCCCCTTTTATTCCTTTTCCCTTATCATCCACCACTCTTCCCGGCCTCAACGACACTATCGAATTTAAGGCTCTTTCGGTTTCATTTTTTGCCCCATCTATCGATTTAACCATCAATTTATAACTTCCCTCAGTTATTAAATTTATTATTCCGCTCCACAATCCGCTTTCAATATTTTTAATTAAAGAAAATTTTTCGGAGTTGTAAAACAAATCCATGGTCACCGGTCCGCCTACTGCCCCCAAAGTCACTTTCACTTGAAGTCCGGCTATACCAAACACTCTTCCGTTTTCGTCCGGTTTCAAAATCATTGGACCCAGTGAATACAAAACCCCTCCCACCTGCGGTGGCAATCTGTCAACTACCATCGTATAAACCTTACTTTGCCCCACGTTTCCCGTACTGTCTTTAGCTCTCATTTTTATTAAATAATTGCCGTCATCTAATCCCACCGGGGTAAACTCAAAACTGGCCGATTTTTTTCCCTTTCCTTCCAAATTATCCACTGGCAACCAATTTTTCCCCCCGTCAAGTGAATATTCTATTCCCGCTACTCCCACATTTATATCTCCGCCGTCAAACGCCTTCCCCTCAATTGTCGGGGCAATCAAATATGGTTTTGAAAAATCAGTTGAAATCCTTACTGTCGGTCTTACTCTGTCCACCAGCGGCTTGGGAGTTGGTGTCGGTGTCGGAGTAGAATTGGAAGTCGTCGTCGTATTTATCGTTACTTCAACTCTTACCGGAGCCAGTGTCGCCGTCGCCTGATATTCCTGAGTAGTAAAACTATTTTCATTAGCACAGACTTCATTTCCAAAAGCATCAGTTGAGCAAACAGAAAAATAATATATTGTACTAGCACCCAGGTTAGTCAACGTTAAAGAGTGTGATGTCACCAAACTCGATTCCGATTTAGAAAAAGGATACAAACCTTGTTGGGCATTAACATCATACTTAACCAACGAAGTCGAAGCTTCATCCGTAGTCCAACTAATAACCGCTTCATTGAACGTAATATTTGAAATGTTAATTGACAGTATTGACGGTGGGGTATGGTCAGCAGTTTCGGAAACCGAGAAGGAGGTATTTCCGCTACACGTTGTCGGACTTGTTCCGTCAACACTATCAGACATTTGGACAACCCAGTTACCTGTAATTCCTGAGAAATCTCCAATTTCCAGGGTAATATGGGGATTAATTGTTGCCCCGGGAGAAATCGGCGTCTGGTCATATCTAAAAGTGTATGAATCTGATGATATATCTCTAAACCAGGTTGGATACATCATATAACCAATAATATTTACATTAGAGTGAGGTTTAGTAATTTTAAACCACATGCCATTATTGCCTGCATCATTATTTGTCAATGAAAAGGTAAAATCAGTCGTCATTGAAGCTTCTGTGCTGGTTGGGTCAACCGATACCGAACAACTGCTTATAGCAGCTTGAACTGCATTTGTCGAAATTAGACGTAAAAAAATAAAAGATGTTATTAAAAAAATCCAACCATTCTTTCTTGTAAAATTGGCAGTAGTCATATCAGTGTTTAAGTATAGATCATTTTGTTTGCAGACAAACGAAGGTTGTTTTTTATAAGTTAGACAAACACAAATCCCTCATTGTAATATACATGTAGTATGGCTATCACCGTCACCCCCAATATGACTGACGTTTCCATGTGTGAATCAACCACTGGTTGGGCTGGTGGTATTGCCAATCTTTTACTTCAATCTACAGCCTATATCCAAGGCACCTATTCTTTGGCGGCTTGGATAAACAACACCACAAGTGCGGTTGAGTATTACACCATTTCAGCGACCAGCCTTGTTGGTCAACACGTCTATGTTTGGATGTTGTGTAACGGTCGCGTTGACACCAAAGCCAACGGTGGTTATCGTATTGTCCTTTATACCGATGCCAGTAACTACGCCACATTCTATGTGGGTGGTAATGATACTCACGGTAACGGATGGAATCTGCTTTGTTGTAGTGCCGATGCCACCCCAACTGCCCAGGTAGGCACGTTTAATCCGGCATCGGTTACTATGATAGGTATTCAGTTTAAAACAATCACAACTGCTACGAAACAGGGACAAACTTATATACAAAACTGTTTTTGGGATGCTGTCAGGTATGGTTCGGGTTTGACAATTACTTCCGGTGCAACAGATGCCATAAGTATGGAGGATATTTTTGCGGTCGATGATGATGTAACTTATAAGTATGGAGTAGTTCAAAAATCATATGGTTCATATATAATCCAGGGCAAATTAATTTTTGGCGGCACCGGCTCAGAATCCATCGACTTTGTCGATTCCAACCAAATTGTTATTTTCCCGGATAATCCCCTGGTTTCCGATACTTTTTACGGTTTTGTGGTTCAGGCTGGCAGTGGTACCACCAACTTTACTCTGGGAGTTAAAAGTGGAACAGTCGGTACCAGCGGTTGTATTTTTAAAGCCCCCGGTACCAAAACCTACGACCTAAATCTGGGAAATAACAACAACAACAAAGTCCAGCTATATGGTAGTAGTTTTGTTAATGCCGGTCTGGTCACTCTACCTCTTAGCGGCGCCAACCGCGAAGTTCTTAACTGTTCTTTTAACACCTCCGATGGTGTTATTGTCTCCACCTGTCTGATGTTAAACAGTAATATCATTTCTGCCGATGATGAGGGAGTCTTACTTTCCAATACTAGTCACCAGATGTCCGACTCAAATTTTATTGACAATCCCAACGCTATCCGAATCGACACGGCTGGCGAATATGACCTGGATAATGTTAAATTTTTTGGTAATACCGTTGATATTGACAATACTTCTGGTGGTGCCGTTGTGATTAATTGTACCAACGGTTCCAATCCATCCACCGAAACCGGAGACACCACCATCGTCAATGCCGTCACTGTTTCCGTTTTAGTTGTCGATGTTACCAATACCCCCATCAATACCGCCCAAGTTGCCATTTACAAAACCAGTGACAAGTCCGAGCTCCTAAATACCGATACCGACGCCAATGGACTGGTCCAAACCACCTTCAATTATCTAACCGATACCAATATCTATTTTAGAATCAGAAAATCGTCTACCGGCGGCACCAAATACGTTCCCGTTAGTTCTTCCGGCACCATCACTAGTACAGGTTTTTCCTCCACCATCACCCTACTTCAAGATACTACCGCCACCATATAAGCGAAAAAATTGTAAAATAACTTATGTCTAGTTCTGTTCTTTCAGGTGACTTCACCGTTTATTATCTTTCCGAAACCCGTCAAAAAAGAATTGTCTGGTCCGGTACTACCGGAACTTATTCAGTCAGAGAACTTTACATTGCTCTCCAGGACTTATTTGATGAATCTACTCAAATGGATGACGGTGTTCCTATTAATGCCATTACTCCCACGGAATATCAAATTGGCCTTATCGATTTGGATGACCAGCAAGATCCTTGGTATATAGACGTAACTACTACTCAACATTTGTATGGCGGTGGCTTGGTTAGCAAAGATTATACCCGCGTTGCCACTTTTCGTACCGGTATAGTTCTAGTCAAACGTTCCGGAACCAGTATAACCAATTCCGATGTTGGCTATACGATCACTCATACAGTTGACGGTGACACTGGCACTCTTCTTTATGTCAACGGTGAATATCTTTGTATCAGGCCAACAGACAATACTTCTGCTAACAATTGGGATTCTACGGGTACGGCTAATATTAGTTGTAATGGTAAGACAACAGATAGTCAAATCGAAGCCGCCACCACCGGTGGTACCACCTGGGCCAATATCTATACCATCGGTACTCTTGCCTCAGGTACCGAAATTTATATTATCCAAGCTGGTACCAAAATTACTGCTTGGTGGCCTTCAGGTCACATTGACATTTTACAAAGAATTGTCATTCAGGGCACTCTTTTGGATAGCGGAGTAATCACTATCTTTGCCCGAGAATACGGTAAATTATACGATCATTACCAAACTATCATGACCACCGGTGGTCGCTCTCCTATCCCTCTGGCTACCAGTACCGACTTAAATAACACCACCGACATCAGTACTATTGCCGCTCTTTCCGGTATTACTTTTACCTTTGGCGCCGATACCAAAGATCTAAGCAATGGCAATGGCCTGCAACCATATGATGTTGTTATAGATTGTGGCGGCAATACTATCAAAAATTTTTACGAATACACCAAATACGTCACCCGCCGCACCTCCACCACTTCTCTAAATGGTCTAAATGGCGAACAATATACCGGAGTCGGCACTCTTCGTCTTTCTTACGACAACCGCACTAGCGCTTTTACCCAAGGTCTGGCCGTTTCTACTGCTACCGGTACTGCCGTCATCACCGCCGACCATTACAATGGCGATAATACCGGCATTCTCACTCTTCGTACCGTCAGAGGCACTTTTACCGACAATCAGGCCATTACCGATTCTTCTACCGGTGCCGCCCTTGTAAACGGTACCCCCGAAACTTTAATTGAAGTAAAAACCGCTCCTTTTGGCACCTTTGCCGGAGGTAAATTTTTTGGTGCCCGCGGTGTTTATGTTTACAACATGGCCGGTGCCGACTCCAACAATTACCAGCTCACTGATTCTACTGATACCGCCCAAACTCCGCCCAGTACCGTTGCCACCACTATTACCGTTCAGGATTTAGCTACCGGCTTCGTGATTGAAGGGGCTAATGTTTTAGTATGGGTCACCGATAATGCTAATTATTTTTATCAAGCTTCTGTTTCTATTACCGGTTCCGGCACCACCGCCACCGTCAGTCACACTGCCCACGGACTAATTAGCGGAGATTACGTCATTATTAAAGGCGTTACCAATGATGACGATTACAACGGTGCCTTTGAAGTTACTGTCACCAACGAAAATCAATACACCTATACTGCCACCGAAACTCTTGATTCGTCACCTGCTACTGGCACAAGTATTACCGCCACCTTCGCCATTATCAACGGAGCCACCAACTCCATTGGAGAAATTAGCGATACCCGAAGTCTTACCGCCAACCAACCCGTCGCCGGTTGGGTCCGAAAATCATCCGGTACTCCTTACTACCAACAGGGGACTGTAAGTGGTACTGTCAACACCAGTACCGGTTTATCAGTTATTATTCAATTAGCCATAGATGAATAGAGAAGAATTTGAAAATTCCTCCACCCAAAAACTCCAAGAAGCTGCTTTAAAAGCCAAACGAATTCGAAAACTTCTTCGACATCTGGAAAAAGATATTTTAAACAAACAGGATATAATTAATAATTATCAACACAAATTTGCCAAATTACAAAAACAAATGCTTGAAATGTTAGCCTTAATTTATTCCAAAGGCTCCCAAAGATGATTAATCCTTCCAAAAAACCAAAAATCCCCCAAAAGAACCGAAACTGGATAAGGCCTCCCAATACCATTCTTAAAAAGGGGAGTAACAATTCTCCTCAAAAACTAAGTTATTGGACTGATATTGACAATAAACCAAAACTTTACACCAAAAAACAGTTAGCCACCTGTAATATTTTAATGAATCTAAATTTTTTACTGGTTAAATCTTTGGTTTTAATGGATATTTTAAAAACCTTAGACAAAGACACCAAAGTAGGTGATTTGGTCAGTCAGGATTTTGTCAAATTTGAAGCCTCCAAGGATTCTATTTTTAATAGTTTTATCAGCTTAATGGCCGCTGTCCCCGATGTCACTTTTAGCGAGTTTTTAAACTATATTTCTACCAACAATACCAACAACAATCCTCAAGAAATTATAACTTTAGGACAAAAAACTCTAAACGATTTTATTGATGGAAAAAGCGACAATATTACCAATTTCTACATTTCCGACCGCTTCAAAAAGTCTTAAGACAACCTCTCATTGACTTCCAAATTTTATTAAGCTATAAAGTTATAAGTAGTATAAATATATTAAATAATTTTTAAAATAATATGGCACTAGTTGCAACTGACTGGACAATTACCCGTGGAGTATCCAACGATATTAGATATGTCGGCGGCGATCACGACGGCACCGGCGGAACTCCGTCTTATGCTACTGTCATTGAATTTCACCGTTGGCTCCAGGGGTTAGCCGACGATGCTGTTGCTGCTGGAGACGACGAACTCGATATTACCAGTCTTAATCCTTCTGCCAGGTCCACCGATAACATTATTACCCTAATAAATAATTACAATATCGATGCCACCGCCGCCGAACATCTATACGATGGTTCTATCATCCAAAATGATGGTGACGACATCTACGACGGTATCGTTAACTTCGGTAATGCTGACGTCCAAATCAGAATCATCCAAAATGGCGCTGTTATAAGCAGTGCCTTAAGTTTCTGGAATTATAACAATGCTGGTCTAAATGCCGACGCCACCTCCGGTATCTCTCACCGTTTTATGATCAAAACCGTATCCGGCGGAAACCCCATTGATGGCAGAAAACTTATCGGTACCTGCCGCCGTTTCGGCTATACTTACTCGGAGTTTACCATCAATGCTACCGCCCGGGGTAACAACGTTTTGGCTTTGACTGATTCCACCGACCTTAACAACCAAACGGATTCCGGCACGGTCTCCGGTTGGAGTACTGACTAC
>Ga0209727_1001950_pt1 | contig 15637 bp, 21 predicted proteins | sample RifGroC1_FD_183995 | JGI IMG/M metagenome (GOLD analysis project Ga0209727, IMG submission 183995) | Groundwater microbial communities from Rifle, Colorado, USA - Groundwater C1 (SPAdes) (version 2) | ecosystem: Environmental > Aquatic > Deep subsurface > Groundwater | place: Rifle, Colorado...
CTGTTACTCACTTTTTCATTAATAATTTTTTATAGTTAACATGAAATCAACTTTAACAAAATTTATCAGAGTATTATCAATACGTAATTAAACTTAACCTTATTTATCTTGTGTTTTGTATTAATCCCAGACAAATATCTGAACGTTAGTGAAGACATTTTTATCAGTGATTTTAGAAAATGAAAGTATTAAAATTATTTCTCCCGACAAAAAAGATTCAACTTCACAGGATTGTAATTCTCAAGGCTTGCAGCAATAATGATGCTTTGTGCATAAATATTTTCTTCCGTAAATTCCTGCGGATTGCACGGTTTTTCAACCTCGCATATTCTTGCAGTACACTCTAAGCTAGAAGGGATTGTTGAATTTATCATATTTCTGACATTGGACGGAAAACTATTAAACTCAAGAGGCAAACTTCCTGCATCAATACTTGTTATGGAACTTCTGAGTGTCGAGTTTAATTGTATTTCTCTCAATATTTTTTGCTGCTTGTTGTATACTGTTTCTGAGGAATCATTTTTTATGTAATCCTTTTCGATAAAAATAAACACGACCCCCACTATTAAAAGTATTGTCAGGAATGCCTCGACAATCCGAATCCATCCTCTTCTGTTGGAAAAAATTTTTACCATACTCTGACGTTGACCACCCCTGTTAAAATCTCTGATTTTTTACTAACATAAACTACGGGAAATTCATAGGCATAAACGCTTAATGTGGTATTTTCAGAGGTTCCTATTGTTGTTCCGTTTGCGTATGTGAAGGAAAATCCAAATCCGTTCACTTCTCCGATGTCAAGATTGCTTTTTAGCGATTCATAATTTGCCTTGTAGTTTTCCGTTAGTTCTATGACTTTTGATTCAAAAACATGGCTTTCTGTTTTTTTCAGTCCCTTTTCATACGTTCTTTGGTTGCACGGGGTTTCTCCCAAGTCAGACACACTGTCAAATGTTTTTGAGTGGTATATCTTGAGAAAATTGTTATCATTGCTTTTTATTATCTCCAAATCGCTTCCAAGAACATAAACCTGCTCGCTGTTTCCAAGATTGTTTTTTACAATGATTTTATTGGTGATGTTAAATGCACTCATTAAGTTTTGCAATCGCACGCAATTTTGCGGCGAGGATTCTGTGTTTATGCTGATTATTGTTATATCGTCGGAGACAAGTCCCATGAAATTTTCTTTGAAATCACTGAGGATGAAATCCTTGCTTTCCCTTTCCGAGAGCGGAACAATAAGAACATAATAGACAAAAACCAAAAAGGTTATGAATATGACGAAAGACAACGCAACCTCGACATGAGTCCCTCCTTTTTTCATACTCTTATTAACCAGAAAAGGTTTTTATAACTGACGAAATTACCCTCCGAAAAAGAAATTCGCCGTTGACGAAACCATGAATGCCAGAATCATGAGGATGAATGAATGTTTTATTCCTGCCTTGAAATTTTTTTCCGCCAGTTTTCCCACCGTCAATCCGCTGAAAAGCCCTTGTATGATTAAGAGATAGAAAAATGCATTTGAAACTTCTATTTCTCCTGTTCCGATGTTTGTTTCACCGCCGATGCCAAAAGAGCCTATTTCCGATATTCCTGCTCCGCCGACTTCTGAAATCAAGGGGATAATCTTGAACTGAAGAACGAGAATTATAATCATGAACACGAAGAATATTATATAACCTTGGACAATCAGCGACGATATAAGGGCCTTTCTTTCTTTCTTTAGGTTGTCGGAGGTGCTCACGGCTCTTGCAACAGACTCGAGAATTTCTTCTATTTCTCCTCCTGATTTTTCAGCCTGCCCTATAAGGGTTATTGCTCTCGATATTGTTTTATTTTTAACGTCCTCGGAAAAAACCTTCAATGCCGTTCCCAATGGAATGCCGATGTATATCTGATTTGCAAGTTTTTTTATGTGGTCACTTAAAATTCCAAAGTTCTTGTCCTTTATGTTGATTATGCTCCTGCTTATGGGCACGCCGGTTTTTCCACTTTCAACGAGATTTCTTGCAAACTCAAGAAACATTTCTTCCTTTTCATTTTCTTCCTTTGTTTCAGTTATTGTTGACAGAACAAAGGGGGCGGCGACGATGATCATCCCCATTCCAATCAGGAAAAAAAACATGTTCTCTCCTATGAAAAAAAGAGCAAGGACTAAGACTGCAAATCCAAATCCAATTCCGAACCAGTGGGATTTTTTTATGTCCATTTTTATGCCTCGCTAGACTGCTTTAAGTGAAGAAAGGCAAGGAATACTATATTTATCATCGACACTCCGGAGATCATAACAAGAGTAAGTGTGAAAGTTGTTATTGAAAATCCCAAACCGCTTATTTGCATCATTATCAAAAGAAGCATGAGGATCATTGGCGCCGCTATAACGACGCTTATGTAGATATCCATGAAAGTTTCCGCCGCCTTTGTACTTTTTTCTTTTTCCAGATTGTACTCAAAAAGAAGACTCGCCGCCCTCTCGTTGAAGAATTTTGGCATGTCTCCGCCCGAGGATATTGTCGTCGCTATTCCATTAAAAAGGTCCGAGAGTTTTTTGCTTGGGCTGTTGTTGGCACTGTTCTTTAATGTTGTTATCAGGTCATAACCGAGGACATTGACTCCGTTTAACACTTTTAAAAATTCCTTCTCTAAATTAGGATACTCTTTGGTGATTACAATTATCCGGAAAATTTTTGTGGGGTTTATCATTGAACCAGAAATGGCCGACATATTTATGGCTGCAAAAGGAAGTTCTTGATTTATTTTGTTTTCGATTGAGCTCTTTTCCATTGAAGGATAAAAATATCCAAACAAAAAAGTTCCTATCGGAAAGGCAATCAAAATCCAGAAAATTTTTGAAATTCTAACAAGGGCATTTTCAGAAACCTGTGTTACAAATGGGAAAAAGACCTGAATGTTGAAAAAAGTGAAGAAAGTAAAGATTATTATTGACATCAAAAATGACGCGAATGTCGCAAAAAAAATCAGCGACACGTATGTTTTTGGCATTAGCTCCATGTTTGCCTTTACGAGATTTTCTTCCATGTTTTTGAACAGTCCTCTTCCAATAAGATAAGAGGAGAAATTCGAGAACATTTTGTTTGAAGCACGCACGTAAAAACTTGGCTTAATGTTTTTCTTGACAATCTCGCCGGTTTCGTGTCTTTTTATTCTTTTTAGAGTTTCATTTTCAAATTGTTTCACTTCCAGTTTTTTTCTTAATTCTCTGCCTCTGGAAAAATCTTCAAAAAAGCCTCTTCTCTCACCTTCTTTCTTTTCGCCGAGAGAGACATCTCTTTTTTTATCTTCGGAAGTGTCAAGCTTTCTAATTAAAGTTATTCTCTCCAAAATTCTTGGGATTTCATCATTTTCCTTTTTTAGGGCTTTTCTAATGGAGGATGCCTGAGAGATAAGGAGGTTTTTTTCATCAAAATTCCCCCCTTCCATGTCAGTTATCAAAGATCGAAGCTCGTTTATCGCCTTTGCTTCATTGCTTATTTTTTCCCTAAGTTCGACAAAAGGATTTTTTTCTTCGTTCATTGGATCACCTCGGAAATTTTTTCCTGAAGGGAAATCATGAACCTTTTCGTCTTGTTGAAGTTTTCAGTATCCTTTTTTTCATAGAATTTTTCAAGATGAGTCAGCGCCTCATCTAGAGAAGTTATCAAATGATAGAGAATTCCAATATCATCCTTGCTCGGAATTTTTCTTTCACCTCTCATAATGAAAAAAAGAATTCTTTATTATTAAATATTGTGCTTGATTCGCGGATTTTTTAAATTTGTCTTTTGAGAGACCTGCAAAAATGCATCCACTATGTTCGCGATATTTGTTTGATACTAATACAAATCCAATAACTAATTCTGTTAAAGATATGTTTTTTTACGTTGATTGTCTATAAAACCGAGCGACTTCAGAGCGAGGCAAATAAAACCAAAAAAATATAAATATCTTAAGAATTGTTTTTTTATGGATTGGAAGAAATTTGATAGGGGGGTATTTTTGGTTAATTTAATGGGCATTATTTATGATTCTAAAACAAAGAGAATTTTGATAGGCAAAAGAGAAAATGACCCTTACATAAATAAGTTATCATGGACATTTGTTGGAGGAAGACCTTCATACAAAGAAGATTTGGAGTTTTATCTCAAGCATGAAGTAAAAATTAAGACAGGATTGGATATTGAAATAAAAAAGGTGATTTTTGCCAAAACATATCCAGAAAAAAGAGAATTTCTTTCCATTTATTATCTATGCGAAGTTGTTGGAGGAAAGGAAAAAGCCGGCGAAAAATTTGTTGAGTTAAAATGGGTGAAACCCACTGATGTTAAGAAATATTTCACTACTTCGCTACATCAAAATTTGTTGAAGTATTTGAAAACCTTGGAATAAATCAAATAATGTTGTATTTTTTCAAAACTTCCTGCGGTTTTTTGTAGTACTCATATATTAAATTTTGAAGTTCCCTGAAGCCGAAAACTTTGCCTTCAAAAAGTTTGTAGATTAATTGCGAACGTATTCTGAACTCATTTTCCACCTCTTCGATTTTCATTCCGTATCTTTTTGAAATCTTCTCAAAAATCTTGCTACTTTTTTTGAAATAGAAACTGTCATCAATAGGATTCCAAAGAAAAGGGGTGTTTGTCAATGCCACACCGTCGTTGGTTACATTTATTATCTCGACTATTTCCTTCAGTTTTCTTGTTTCCTGTTTTTTCACGATTGCGTGCGTCATTATGCAAACGCAATCCAATACATTGAGTAGCGTCGGTGAGAGTTCTATCGGAGGAGTCTCAAGTCTTTTTATAACAGTATCTACGGAGTCGGCGTGCATTGTGCTCATGGAAGCATGTCCAGATGCCATTCCCTGGAACAAAACAAAAGCCTCTTTTCCTCGAACTTCTCCCACAATCACATAATCCGGGTTTTGTCTGAATGAGCTTCTAAGTAATGTGAACAAATCAATTTCTCCTACGTTTCCAACTCCTGTTGAAGTTCGCGCGACGCTGGGAAGCCAGTTTTCCCTCGGCAAATTCAGTTCAAGAGTATCTTCAATTGAGACTACGCGCGCTTCAGGCGGGATGAAGAATGCTATTGCATTTAGTAGTGTTGTCTTTCCCGAAGCTGTGCCTCCAGTTACGAGAATGTTCATTCTGTGCTGAATCAACAGCCAAAGATATGCAACCATCTCCGGGCTGAGGGTGTTGAAGGAAACAAGTTCAGTTGGGGTCCAAGGAGTTTTTGTGAACTTTCTTATTGTGAATGTTGGTCCACGGCTCGTTATTTCTTCAGTGTACGTTGCATTTACTCTGCTTCCATCTGGTAAGCTCCCGTCGAGAATCGGGTTTGCGTATGAAATATATTTTCCCGAGCGTTGCGCAAGTTTTTCAACGAAATTAGAAAGATTTTCGGAATTTGTGAATTTTATGTTTGTTTTCATGTTTCTGTAAATTCTGTGAATTATGTAAATTGGGGTGTCAAGCCCGTTGCATTCTATGTCTTCAACAAAATAATCTTTTAGCATAGGGTCTATTTGATTGAATCCACTAAAATTTCTGCATAGGTAATAATATATTTTTTTGTAGCTTTCATACGGCATCTCAATTCCAAGTTCAACTATAAGAATTTTCATCATTCTGTCAATGTATCTCAGTATGATCTGCTCGTCTTTTTCAATTATGTCTCCGATGTTTATCATGTTTTCCATAGCAGAGATTATTTCATTCATATGATTTTTTTCTATTTCACTTAGTTTAGGTTCTTCAACTTCATAAATCAATTCGTAATTTTTGCTGTCCCAGTAAATATGCGCGTATGCAAACGGCGAAATGAGGGCATAACGAACATTTATCTGCGCCTTGTCGCGCGCTTTTTTCAATGGCGGAATTTTCGGAGAAAAATCTATTTTTACCATCGGATAATCTTCAACTTTTGGCTTCCACGCAGTTTCCATTTTCACCTCTATTTTATTTTATATTTTGGCAAAGTAAGTTTAAAAATTTGCTGTGTTATTATTGAACAGGACCTCTCAAGTCGCCCTGTGAAATCCATGTTAATGAATTACTGTTTGTTTTTACTGATAAACCAGCAGCACCGCCAGCAAAATTATTTTCTGAAGGATTGCCTGGCATTCCTGGATTACCTCCGTCACCACCACGCTGATTAACACATCCCGCCCTATCATCTCCGCTAGCTGCTCCTCCCGACTCTGTTGTTCCGTCTTGTCCAGGACTCATAAGGTAGTTCCACTGTGGTTGGCCAGGATGGTACATTACTCCTTTTCCAGGATTAACTCCTGCACCTCCACCTCCACCACCTCCACCACACGCATTATACCACTCTCCACCAAGGAAATAACTAACACCTCCACCACCCCCTCCGCCTCCAGACCATATCTGTCCGTAAGTGTTGTTTATTATTGTTTTAACAGTAATTTCAATTGCATTTCCTCCCGGAATTCCAACTGTCCCGAAAGTATTTGAGGGTGCTCCGTTTCCTCCTGCTCCCTGTATGCGCCCTTTGTTTATTATTATGACCTCTGATCCAAGAGGAAGATTTCCTGTTGTCAATGCAGGAGTTGAATTCGAAGCACTTCCAACTCTGACTCCACTTTCTATTGTTAAAGTTATATTCACCGGTTCAATAGGTGAGCCTACTTCTGAGAAGATGTTGTAATTTAGAACATTGGACACAATGTTGAGTTTTATTCTTGGGTCACATTCTCCAACTTCCGAAATGCTTCCGTCGTTGATTGCATCCTGCAAACTTTTTATTTCTCCGTTTACGTTTATTTCCACTTCTGTTGCATAATGCCCTTTGATTGATTTATTCAAATAGGAAATTTTTGGATTTGAAATTCCGCATAACCCTCCAGAAGAAGCAAGCGCCTGCCTGAGCGTTTGCTCATTTCCATTGACAGAAACCCATACATCGTCGAAATCATGACCCGGATCCAGAACAGGCAGGATATTGTTTACAGAATTTGAAGAACCTTTTAGCAATCCGTTGCCAATCGCCTGCTGCAAAGTTCCATTAAAACCGCTTACAGAAACAGAAACCTCATTTTCAGAAGCCCACCCGCGGGATTTATTCGCGGCAGATTGAACCATTGCAATAAAAATCAGAACAATAAAAATCGATAAGATTATTGCAAGAAAATTCCCTCTTTTCATTTGATTATTAATAATAACAATTTTTTAAAGATTTCTTTTAACTAACGGCAAAATTTATGACGGAATTTCCCCTATTTTCAATGGAGAGCTTGTATGGTGTGGGTGATTGACTTAACAATTTTGTTGAGTTCTCATTGTTATATGTTAAGTCATAATTGTTAAACGTCCTTGTTAGCGTGACCTTGTTTGCACTTCCAACCTTTTCCGTCAATGCAACAAGATTTCCCGCCAAATTTATTTCCGTTCCGGGTTCGCTGTAAACAAATTCACTTTCCATTTCAAATTTTATGGAATTGTTTTCCCCGCTGATGATGAACGTACCTTTTTTTATTGTTATATCAACCACTCTTTTATTTCCCGGCACCAACGACAAAGAAGATATTTTGTTGTCTATGTTTTCCATCATCACAACACTTTGTTCTATCACTGCCCTGTCCCTAATCTCTTCTATTTTGGGTATTGTGAAAGCGAGAACAGCACCTATTAGACTCAAGGCAATTAGAGTGTAAATGACTACCTCAACGCCAATCTGTCCTCTCTTTTTCATTAAAGAAAAAAGGAAAGCGTGTTTATTAATTTTTTTAAAATTTAGCAGGCAAATATCTCACTTAATGAATCTGAAACCTCACATTGATTATCATTTATTATGGGGGCAATTTTTATGGAATCTCCGTCGCTGATTCCCAGCGATGAAAGGGAAATCACATAAGTGAGTCCCGAATTTTTTTCAGGAAGTCCCAAAACCTGTCCATAGGTTCCCCCGAACATTTTTGCGTAGGCATAACTTGAGGAATTTTTTATTTCCATGCTTTTTGATCCGGATTGTCCTGAGATCGAAACCAAAATACCTGTTATAGTTATATCCTTAACTTCTAATGAGATTTGCATTTCACCGTTTGCAGAGTTTTTGCAGGTGTACTGTTTGTTTAAACTTACTTTGCCAAAATTCCCAAAGCAAGATTCAGTTGAGGCGATTTCCTTATTAACGAGGCTGTTTATTGAAGCCCAAACAACAGCCACCAAGCCTATTACAAGAGCAATCATAATCACAGTTGCCAAAATCCCAGAAACGCCTTTTTTTGAAATCATTTTATAGGTTTATCTTTAGTCCGTACTTGTTCTCGTCGCAGGTGTAAGATTTTTCTCCTGAGACCGATTTTCCAACAAGAACAGGAACAAGCGTGATGCTATCGGAATTTCCAACTGTGCCACTTAAATCGTCAGAGAATGTTCCTCCCTGATTCAATCCAGAAGCAGGCCATTCTGAAATCTCACCGAGTTCTTTCGTATTGAAACTTTCGCCGTTTGAAAACAACACCTTCATTTCATAAACAGGGACGTTGCCTATGTTTGAAATTGCCAAGCTCCCCTCAGAATAACTCGCCTGGAATTTGACTTCATCGCAAACCAGTTCAACGTTTTTGTCGAATTTTACAACCGCTTCTTTTGTCAGTCCCTTGAACCATAAAAAAATAATGAGCGAAATTACGACAACCATGCCGATGAGCAACACTGTTGCAATCGTCGGAGACACGCCCTTTTTTCTCTTAATCAAAGAACCTCTTTTAATCATTTTCAACTCAGGTTTTTTTTGTTTAAATATTTTTACAATTCTTAATACGGCAATCAAAGTTTCCTAGATTTTCCGGACACATTCCTCTTACTTCATTAGAAATTCTAAACTCAGTATAGTTACTTTTACATAGTGGTATCACAATAGAAAGATTTATAAATTTGGAGAATATAAGATTTATATGAAAAACTTAACGAAAAAAATAGTGGGTGGGTTGGCTTTAGTAGCGACTCTTGGAGGATGTGTGACAACTTCTCCTTCAAAGGGTGTTGCACCAACACGAGTTGATGATATAAATAAAATTGTATACAACATAAATTTTCAGGGAAATTCCTACGACGTTCCCTTTCAGTCAGTATTGAATGAATTGAATTTGAATTTTAATCCAACTGATTTGGGGCAGAATTTTGAAATTTCCGGGAAAGGCATTTATACTAAGAATGAACCGGGTTCTTTCCAGGAGTTAATAAGAATAACAGATTCAGATGTTAATTATGATAATTCTTTGGAAAAAGAAGAAGTTATCAAAAGTGCATTGAGTGTTTTAGGATTAGGCACAAAAGTTCCCGGCAGAATAACAAATTACGAGCTTGTTGATTTCGTAAGGCAAAATAAAGTCTCGGTAAAAATTTCATACGACGGCAAAACAATAAACTCAGGAGTCATTTTACCCCTAAATCAAGAAAAAGGACTTGCAAAACTCGTTGGAGACTTCGGAACAAACAAACCGAATTCATGGATACAAAAGTCATATTTGGATTCCATAAGCACCAAAGTCCAAATCGACGGTGGTGGCTCAGGGGGCGGTGGAGCTGGTGGTGGAGCCGGCGGCGGTGGTGGAAGCGGTTCTGGTGGGGCTAAAAACAGATTCGGAACTTCTGAATATGCTTCAAATTTTAATAAGATTAACTTACAGTAAATGTATAACTGTCACTTACAGAATTTAGATTATCATCTGTTCCGTTGAATGTTTCTGTAAGAGTTAATGATGCCTCATAAGTAAATATATAATTATTGTTCCAACTTATTGAACTTCCTGCTATTATTTGATTTGTTCCAAATTTTGCAGATATGTCTGTTTTTACAGGATCACAATAATCTCCAGTAGCATCACTATAACACTTCTGCCTACTATTTACCGTTATTCCTTCAATTCCACCAAGTTCTTGGAGTGTTGATGTGAAGTACCACCAATGGCAACCTTGGCTTGGTTTACAGTTCGTAGGATCAGGGTTGCTTCCAGTGTCTTTTGACAAACTGCTGTAAGTCGCGTTGAAAATGCCGAGGCCAGTGCATGTGCTTGGAGTTCCCGAACAAGAATATCCCAATTCTATTAAACAACTTGAAGAACATCCATCGCCACTTGCAGAATTTGAATCATCACACTGCTCACCCGAGTTAATAATTCCATTGCCACATAATGGTGTTTCGGTTTGGCATGTTGAAGAACAGCCATCTCCGTTGTTTGTGTTGCCGTCGTCGCATTGCTCTCCTGTTTCCGTTATGGAGTTTCCGCAGATGGGATTTGAACTTGTCGTTGAGTTGTAGCATGAAAGAGGAAAAGTGATTCTTGATTCTGCGCAACTTACTATTCTGTCGTTGTTGCCGACTTTTTGATATCTTATTGGAATTATTTCAATTGATTTTAGAATGTTAAAACTTGCACTTGAAAAGGAGAAGGAATTATTTATTTTGTTCCCCGGATTTAATCCATTTTCATTTCCCTCGAATATGATTGCTCCCCCTGTTCCTTGCGGACTGAATGATGAAAGTTCAAGTATTGCAAGGCTTTGTGTCGACGAATTTGTCCCGCGAATGTAATACCCTCCAACAGAGAATTTTCCGTTGTTTTTTATTGTCAATGTTAAATTGTCAATGTAACATTTGTAAACCGAATTTTCGACAAAAAGAGAAATGCCGTCAGGACATGCAATCTCGTCTGTTGGAATATAACTCTTCAGCCATTGGAAAACCAGTATGCTTATCACAACAGCCATGCTCACCAAAAGAATGTATCCTATAACATTGTTCACACCCTTTTTGTTTTTTATCATCTTTTATCAAATGTCAAATATGTTTATAAGTTTTATTTAATATGGACATAACAAACCATAAAAGTTTTTCAGTATAATTCTTCTTACAGGGAAAAAAATGGTTCGCTTCGCTCACGGATTAAGATATTTTAAGTAAACAAACTTTAACAAAATTCATCATCGGTTTTTGTATTAATCTTGGAAAACTTGCAAGAGATAGTGGGCACAAATCTCTCAAATTAAAATTTATTGCAATGTTCCTCTCACATCTCCTTGCAATGTCCATGTGATAAAGTTGCTTCCTACAACTGCAGCTCCACCGTTTCCGCCGGTTCCTCCAGGATATGTCGCTCCGTTTTGCCCGTTTTGCCCGCCGGTTCCCAAATCTCCGCCGTTGCCACCATTGCCTGCTTGCTGATACTCGGCTGAACCTCCATGCGGACTTACGGTTCCCCCTGCTCCCCCTAAAAGAAGACTTCCAGGAGAACCTGTGTAAGTTCCTGTTTCTGGTGAAGTTCCCCCTGTTCCTGAATTGTATCCAGCACCTCCACCTCCACCAGCACCGGGATCATCATAACATTCACTACAATCACTGCCTCCTCCAGCACCTCCGCCACCGCCTCCTCCTGCAATTATTCCATTGTTAGATATCGACGCTGCAAGAGTTATTTCCAAGCCAGGACCTCCATTTCCACCAGGCAAACCAGAGGTTTGTCCTCCAGGATAATTTCCACCGTTTCCGCCTTTTCCTAAAATGTATCCGTTGTTGGTTATTGTAACTTCGGATCCGACAGGAAGGTTTCCCGTCGTTAATGCCGGAGAAGATATTGAAGTGCTTCCGACAACAACTCCTGAGTTTATTGTTAAAGTTACATTGACGGGACTTGCAGGAGAATTTAATGCATTGTAAATATTATAATTTGTCGTGTTAGAAGTTATTGTCAACTGCAGAATTTCCGGACCGCTTTCTGACTCCACTGAAACTTGGGCGATTTCATCTTGACTGGTTATAATATGTCTCTCATCGTTTATTTCTTTTAAGATTAAAAAATGAAAATTCTCCCCTTCGTTTATGGGAAAGGTATATCCAATGCCGTTTAGGATTATCTTTGCATTTTTCTGCGGCGAGGAAAATTCAACATATTTGTAAATTCCTTCTTGGAAACTAACTGATTCGTCATTTCCGGAGATATTTACCTTGACAGGATTTGATATCGGATTTTGATAGCCGGCGAAGATAATTTTGTTTGAATTTCCGAAGACAAAGTAGAGTTCTCCTTGTTTTGAGTAATCCGCATATTCCTTAGTGAAATTAATCATCAGTTGCGTCAAGTTTGCGCCGTTTTTCAATCCGTAGTCAAGAACTTTTTCGCTTTCTATTTGCAATTCGTCTTTTGTGTAGTCAAAATTGACGTTGCTTTCCTTTGAGAAATTGACGACAGAAGCAAATCCTATGATGATTGTTACAATTATTATCGTCGTTAAAAGGTAAAATTGCCCCCCATTTTTCATTAATCAAAGAGATTAAGAATCTTTATTAAGATTTTTATTTGCTTCCCAAAGTAATCTTATTGATTCTTCATCGCTAACTTGTTCAAAATTCTCGTAATATTGTCCGATGGCTGCAAGACCGCTATCAACTTTAAGACAAACTATATCATCAGATTCATCTTTTATTTTCTCAATTGCGTCAGTATGCGAGACAGGGATAGCAATTATTACTTTTTTAGGCTTGTTTTTTTTAACGATATTTATCGCCGCTAGGATAGTACTGCCTGTGGCAATTCCGTCGTCCGTTATAATCACATTCTTATCCTTTAAGTCTAATGGCTGACTTTTACCAATATAAGTTTTGTACATTTTTTTCAACAAATCCCGCAGTCTTTTTGTTTCTTTTTTGATGTACTCTTCCGGGACGCTGTTATCGGTTATTATTTTTCCATGAATGCTTACTGCACCGATTGCGTACTCTTTGTTGAAGGGATGTCCTATCTTTTTTGTCAATATAATATCTAATGGCAAGCCGAGTTTTTTTGATATGACAAATCCAACTTCAAGTCCGCCACGAGGGATGGCAAGAACAACACTTTTAGTGTTCCTGTATTTTGAAAGTTTTTCTGCCAATTTGCTCCCCGCATAGTATCTGTCTTTGAAAATCATGTTACTTGTTATAGTATAGATTTAAATAAATATTTAACTAAATAGATTAAACAATTTTCAATCATGGAAATTAAAACAACCGGATTTGATGTCCTCAACGAGCAAGATAGAAAAGATTTTGAAAAATTATCCAATGAGTATTCTGAGAAGCTCCTAAGAAAATTAAAGAATATTTCTTCTCTCGCAATTCATTTGAAAGATTACAGCAAAGAAGGAAAGAGGAGCAAGTATAGCATCCACGCCCGTGTTCTCGCGCCGACAAAAAGAGATTTCAAGGCAGAGGCATTTGACTGGGATTTCAAGAGAACTCTGCACAAGGTTTTCAAAAAGCTGGAAAATGAGATAGAACACGAGTTTCATGCCAGCGACGAGCATAAGAGATGAATCGGCAAGATTCACAATAAACTATTTAAATAAAATAATGTCTAAAAATTTATTCAAAGGCAAGGCGCTGGTTTTTATATTGGTGTTGGTTGTCTTGATTTTAATTGGAGCATATATGATGAGTCAGAATCAAACAAAAGGAAAGAAAGTTTTTATTGAGACAACTATGGGAAAAATCGTGATTGAATTGGATTCCAATATGCCGATAACTGCGGGAAATTTTGAGAAGTTGGTTTCGGAGGGATTTTACGACAGGACAATTTTTCACAGAGTAATCAGCGGATTCATGATTCAAGGAGGCGACCCTCAAGGAACAGGGATGGGTGGTCCAGGATATACAATAAAAGATGAATTCAAGCAGGGAAACAAAAATAATTGGGGAACAATTTCAATGGCCAATTCCGGAATGAATACCGGCGGAAGCCAATTTTTCATAAATCTCGTTAACAACAATTTCTTGGACACAAAACATCCTGTCTTCGGAAAAGTCGTTGAGGGAATGGAAATTGTTGATGCAATCGCACTCGTTGATACAGACAGAAATGACAGACCTCTTGAAGAAGTTAGGATAATTAGCGCGAAGATGGTGGGGTAGGATTACTATTTTCAAAGATTTTTTTTAATCTTTTTATTTCGTTTTATATGGTAGCAACACCACCAGATGCAAGGAAGAGAAAACTTGATTACAACGTGTCACAAGAAGTTTATGATGCTTTTGTGAAGGCATATAGTAGAAAAGGATTCGCACCCAAGATAATTTTGGAACAAGCAACGAAAAAGTTTGTTCAAGATGAAGCAATGCGAGGAAGTGGGTAATTCTGAAAATATTTATAATTATGGGTTTTATAGATCTCTATGAAGTCAGAGATTATTTCTATTTTTAAAAAAGATGACGATATTAAAAAGATAACTGATAGAATAAAAAATTACTCATTTGATGATTTCTTAAGACATGAACATTTTGAATTCTCCGTTATGGAAAAAGCAACAGATGAAAAGGTGTTGAAAGAAGTTTTTACAAAATTCAATCTGATAAAAACAATAGAATTGAGAGAAAACGAGAAAGGAGAAAAATATTATGGTTTTAATTATGAACTTAAAGACGGGACGTTTGTCGTTATTTCTTTATCATTGGAAGGAAAAACTCCAATGATTATAAATGGATATTATGCAAAAAGAAATTACAAGCAATTTGAAAAAAATCTGAGAAAAAATTACAGCAATAGATTCATCTAATTTGCAATAGGGGGCATACTCATCAAAGTGATGGGTATCTTTGCTTCTTGGTTCTTAAACATTAAAACTAATGCTACAAATAAACAATTTTCTTTTTGCCCAGTTATCAAACTAACATTTTTCAAATCGGATAAATTAGATTTTATATTGTAATCTTGTAAGACTTCGGAAGCATTTAATACCTGAATTCCCACAATTTTTCCTCTACCAGTTAAGTTAAATATAAAATTCCCAAAATTGAACCTATCTTTTACATTTTCTTTGTCGTCTTTACAAGAAACTATTAAACTATCATCAAAATCACTATAAGAAAATCTACAGTCTCTATTTTCCATGTTATCTAATATGGTGTGTACTTTATAAATATTATAGTTAAAGTGAAATGGGACCTAGGGTTGCGGTGCAAACCTAGTGAGTATATATCTATAATTAATAATAATATCTTAAAAAGCTTTTCGTTTTCCAAGCATTTATTTCAAACTTTCCTCAATGATTTTCTGCTCTTCTTTCGTGATTTCATATAAATCGTAGATGATTTTGTAAGGATGAAAATATGCGTGGGGGTGGTTAGGGAAGAAAATAATAAAAATAGACAATTCTTAACAAATTCATGAACAAAAAGCAAATGTCAGAGACTGAAATATGTCTGAATTTCATTACTCCTGCAATTGAAAAATCTGGTTGGAGTAAGAAACAGGTAAGAATGAATGTTTATTTTACTGATGGACGAATAATTGTTGCTGGTAAAACCGTAAAAAGGGGAAAAAGAAACTTCGCAGATTATATCTTAAAATATAGTTTATTTTATAGTTTTCCCTGCTTTCTTTAACATTTTTTATCTCCCCTCACACCATTCACAAGTTTTACTAGGGCAATCCCCGTTTAACAGCTTGATTGCCCCTTTGAAAATCTCCTCGGCGTTTTTTACGTCGATTTTCATCTTTATGAGCTCCGTGTCAAAAACAACTTCTCCTGTTTCCATGACTTCTTTAGGAACATAGAACAGCAGAAAGGCATAATCTTCCGTGTCATAACCTGCTTTTCTTAAAAGAAAATTGTAAATATCCAGCTGGTCCTGATAG
>Ga0209727_1001952_pt1 | contig 15608 bp, 11 predicted proteins | sample RifGroC1_FD_183995 | JGI IMG/M metagenome (GOLD analysis project Ga0209727, IMG submission 183995) | Groundwater microbial communities from Rifle, Colorado, USA - Groundwater C1 (SPAdes) (version 2) | ecosystem: Environmental > Aquatic > Deep subsurface > Groundwater | place: Rifle, Colorado...
ATATTTATTTCTCAGTTCCATTTGTATATCTTTTTGGTCCGACTGTTTGGGGTGTAAGAACCCTTTCCCTTCTTTCGGGATTGGGGATTATTGTTTTGATGTATTTTTTGGGTAAAAAACTTTTTAGTGAAAAAGTGGGGCTAATTGCCTCATTGCTGGCTGCAATTTCACCATGGGATATTTATTTAAGCCGTGGGGGTTTCGAAGCGCATTTTGCACTTTTCTTGGCGCTTTTGGGTATCACAGCATTTCTTTATAGAAAATATATTTTCTGGGCAATAGCCTGGGGGTTGGCAATTCTCAGCTATCCAACATTCAAGTTAACCCTGCCTCTTATGTTTTTACTTCTTATTTGGTTTAGTGGATTTAGAAAAACAATAAAGGAGAAATTTTTAATATTTGGACTAGTGGTGCTTCTATTTTTTGGTGGGTTAGTTTTGAGGGAAACATTTATGGCCGGAAGCGAACAAAGATTTTTGAGCATCAACGTTTTTTCAGATGAAAAAGTAAAACAAAGCATCATACAAAGCATTAATTACGAGAGAACTGTTTCAACGTTACCCGGGATAGTTAAACCCCTTTTTATAAATCGCGAAATTGAGTATTCAAGAATGTTACTGGAAGACTATATAGAAAATATTTCTCCAAACTTTTTGTTTTTGAGAGGGGACGGAAATCCCAGACACAACCCTGGAGAAATGGGAATGCTGTTCCTTGTTGAATTACCCTTAATTATCATTGGGCTGGTATTTTTGTGTAGGGAAAAGAAAAAGGAATCAATCCTCATTGTACTCTGGATTCTGATTACACCTCTTGCAACAATGCTTCTGTCACAAACTCACGGACTTAGAAATAACCTTATGCTGCCGCCTCTAATATTAATTACTTCCTTTGCATTAACAAAAATTCCTAAAAAATATGTCTATTTTGCAGGTACTTTGATGGCTATCCAACTAATATATATTTTGGTTCGTGTGTACACCATCGCTCCGGCTAAGTTTGCCTCATTCTGGTCGGCGGGAGCAAAGAAAGTTGCTCTTGATGCATTTAGTGCCCAAAGGGAAGGACAAAAAGTCACTTTGTATGTAAACGAGATTGATAATATTGAATATGCATACGAGGTTTATACCAAGCTTGACCCCAAAGAAGTAATTTCCCAGTATGGTAAACCCTCAAAAATTTATGGCAATGTTATTATCACGGATAAATAGTTTAAACCGGATCAAGAAGATATTTGCATCATCTAAATTCAAAGTCGGTATCTTTCTAGCTGTATTAATATTTACATTTATACTTCGGGCACATTCATATGAAAGAGTTCCCACCCCCGGCCACCTGGACGAACAACTTTACGCCCTTGCCGGAATTAATTTAATTGAAACAGGAACCCCTGTTTCTTGGTCAACACTTGAGTACCCCAAAAGCGCAGAAGTATTTAGCGGTGTAATTTCTTACTTAGGTGGAGAACCGATGGCATCCGTAACTTTATACAAACCTTGGCTTGATGAACCACCGCTTTTTTCTTTATTGGTGGGAGAAGCGGCACATCTTTTCCATGCAGATAGGAATGGTTTTATTCCCTCGTCATATATTAGATTTCCAATTGTACTGATCTCAACCTTAACATCGATACTTGTTTTTTTGATCGCCAGAAAAGTTAGCGGTTTTTGGATTGGGATATTGGCAATGCTTATATATAGTACCGAGCCAATTATGGTCTTTGCGTCACGTACCGCAATGCCCGAGACGCTGATAGCATTTTTATATTGCTTGATGGTTTATTTGCTTTTGGGGTTTCAAAAGTCTGCAAAGTTTTTGTATATTATCCCGATTCCGATTCTCGCGGGTTTGGCGGGTCTAGCAAAACCCACAGGCTACTTTATGCTCTTTTTGGCACTATATATAGTACTGACCAAGCTATATAAAGAAAAACCCGTGGCCTGGGGAAAAATCTTTAAGTACGCAATTTACATTGTTCTTGGTGTTTTGCCGTTTCTCGCCTTTTATATTTGGTACGGCAACAACTTCAGTCCGGAAATATTCAAAAAGATAATCTCGATTCAGGGTTTTAGGCCGGTAGGATTTGCAAATCTGGTCTGGTTTTTTATTACTCCGAGTTTTGATACATCAATTTTCAGAAGCAGCTGGTATATTTTTTGTCTTATTTCTGCTGTATTTTTTATATTCCGCAGTGAAGAAAAAGGCCAAAAAATTATCAGCTTAAGTTTTGTCTATTGGTTGGTAATTGTTATGCTTTCGTCCGGTGAGACCGATCTTTTGGCATGGTACCGTTTTCCGGCTTTTCCCTTTATGGCCATATCGGGAGCATGGGGAATTAGGTATATCTTTAAAAAGGCCGATTTTATGACATCTTTTTTGGGAGTGGGGTTACTTCTTGGTAGCAGATCTCTTTTGGTAAACGCTTTCAGGCCGAGCGTTTCCTCCGGTGTGTTCCGTTTTGTTATCCCGGCTCTTCTTACGCCGTCTTTACTTGATTCGGTTTTTAACAAAAAAACATTTAAGCTTCTTTCCAGGGCAGTAATCGTCGGTGTTGTGGCTGTGGGGATGTGGTGGAATGTAAAACATATCTATAATGCCTACGAACTTGCTTGCGAGAGTAAAACTTGCCCGATGGTACCTTCCACAGTGCTTTCAAATTTACACTACCCCGTAATTTGGCGCCTATTCGTATTGGGAGAACCCACCCTGCATTAAATTTATTTACTCGCGGTTTTGCCGAATCTGTTATAACATTAAAATTATCTATGAAAAAGATACTTTATCCTGTAATTTTGGGATTAATCATATCGCTCGCCTTTTTCCTGAGAATTTACAAAGTTACTTCAATTCCACCTGCACTAAATTGGGATGAGGTTTCGATAGGATATAACGCTTACTCGATTCTTAAGACAGGACGCGATGAGTGGGGGGTGGCTTTCCCCTTAAATTTTAAGTCATATGGAGAATACAAACTTCCGGCACAAATTTATGCTTCGATTCCGGCAATTGCCATTTTTGGTTTGAACGGCTTTGGGGTAAGAATTACACCTGTAATATACGGGATTTTGACTGTTTTACTGCTTTATCTTTTGGTTCAGGAAGCGTTTAGAAAAAAGGAAATATCTTTAATGTCGGCATTCCTTTTGGCGGTTTCCCCTTGGCATATACAATTAACCAGGGCTTCTTTTGAGTCATCGTTTGCTCTCTTTTGGATAGTGATGGGGATTTGGCTTTTCCTTAAGGGTTTAAAAAATCCCAAGTGGTTAACTTTTTCAATGATTCCCTTTGCGATATCTGTTTATACATACAACAGCGCCAGGGCATTTGTGCCACTCTTTCTTTTTTCGCTGGTAATTATTTATTGGAAATATTTCTGGAAAGTGAAAAAATGGTTCATTGCTGCAGGACTTCTTTTTACTGTCTTGATGCTTCCGCTTGCCCAAATGGTTATTTCCGGAGAAGCTGCGGCAAGATATAAACTTGTAAGTATTACCGATGAGAAGGGTCTAATTCCCAGGATTGATGAAAGAAGAAACAACTCCAAGCTTCCCGCTATCGCAACAAAATTAATTCATAACCGCTATACATATGTTAGTTTTTATTTTGCAGAAAATTATTTTGCGCATTTTACTCCGGACTTTCTTTTTATACACGGGGCTGGGCACAGGCAACATCATGTTCAGGGAGTCGGAGAGCTTTATTGGTTTCAAGCACCGTTTATTCTTATGGGGATATATTTTTTGATTAAGAAAAAAGACCCCAACTTGAAAATTCTCGCGCCCTGGCTTTTTTTGGCATTTGTTCCGGTTGCTATGACAAACGACAGTATTCCCAACGCCTTAAGAACACTTAATGCAACACCGGTTTATCAGATACTTACTGCACTGGGGATTTACTACTCATATAAGTTTATAAAAAGCAGAAAAGTATTTTATTTATTGATTGGACTAAGTGCTCTTCTGTTTTTGCTAAACCTTGGAGTTTATTTGACAAATCTTTTTGGTTATTACCCGGAGCGCTATTCCAAAGACTGGCAGTATGGTAATAAAGAGGTTGTTGAATATATTAAAACAAATCAGGATAAATACGATCTCATTACTTATAGCCGGCATTACGGGGAGCCCCACATGTTCACTTTGTTTTATCTTAATTATGATCCGGCCAGGTTTCAGGATAGCGCCAACCTTAACAGGTTTGAGACGTTCGACTGGGTTAGGGTTTTGCAGTTTGATAAATATTATTTTCCTGACTTGGGTGATACGGGTACCAAGTACCAAGACGTAGTTAACATCAATCCCGGAAAGAAAATTTTATTTATAGGAAGACCCGAGGATTTCCCCGGAGAATTACCCAGACTTAAAACTATCGATTTTTTGAACGGGGAAAGGGCTTTTGATATTGTGGAGTCAAAATGAAAATATCAGCGTATAAAATACTATTCGTTCTTGTCGTATTCTTTTTTTTGATAACCAGACTTTATAGAATAGCCGACCTTCCCTCCTCGGTTTATTGGGACGAAGCTTCTATTGGTTATAACGCATTTTCAATTGCCACAGACCTTAAAGATGAATGGGGAAGTTTTTTGCCGGTACACTTTCGTGCATTCGGAGAGTTTAAGCTGCCCGTTTATATTTATTCGGTTGTACCTTTCGTTAAGGTACTTGGCCTAAATGCGTTTTCTGTAAGGATCCCGGCCGTAATCTATTCACTGGGAACATTGCTATTAACTTATCTTTTGGTTAGCAAAATAACCGGAAAAAAATGGCCAGGCGTTCTTTCAGGTTTTATCTTAAGCGTTTCTCCCTGGTTTTTTATTTTTTCAAGAACTGGGTATGAAGCGACAGCAGGCGTATTCTTTTTGTTGCTGTCTGTATATTTGTTTTTATGTAATTCAAAAAAATTAATAATTTTTTTCCTGGGAACCGTTTCCATCATCTTGAGTATGTATAGTTATACAAGCTTCAGGCTAATTTCACCCCTTGTTTTCGCTATGTTTTTAATCAGAGTAATTAAATTATACTTCGTAAATAAAAGTATAAAACGAAACATCTATATACCGGTATTGTCTTTAATTATATTTTTGTTGTCACTAATCCCTATTGCGAGATTGTTTCTATTTGATGCCGGGTTTGGAAGAGCTCAAACATTTGCCTTAATTCCCGGATTCCAGCAGGTTTATGATCTTTCCGGCAAACCCCATTTACAGATTACCTACAACAGATCCGGCCATGTTGATTGGAAAGAAAACATCTCGACTATTGGAGCAAATTACCTTTCCCATTTTTCGCCAAATTTCCTTTTGTGGAAAGGTGATGCGAATCCGAGAAGTCAGATACCGGGACACGGGCAACTTTATTGGATAGATATTCCTCTTTTTATTTTAGGTATTTATGCAATTTACAAAAAGAGGAGTTTTATATTTTTAATACCACTCCTATTATTACTTTTAGCTCCCATACCTGCGTCTCTTACCAGGGAATCACCTCACGCATTAAGAAGTATATTGGCGGCACCTGCTTTTGCAATGATTACTTCGATTGGGGTTTGGTATATTGCTGAAAAAATAAATATCAAAAAGTTTTCAGTCATATTTATTGCTGTAATTTCAATTATTTATTATTTGTCTTTTGAACTTTACGCTATGGATTTTGTATTAAAGTACCAGAACCTGACCTCACACGATTGGCAGTACGATTACAAAGAAATTTTTGTGGACAAAAAAGAAAGCGGAGTTGTAACAGACAAATATGGCCAGCCATATATATTTGCACTCTATTATCTTAAATATCCGCCCGAAAAATTTAGAAATGAAGTAAAGTATAACCCGGTTGATAAGTGGGGATTTTCGCTTGTTTCGTCATTTGACGGATTTCAATTTAAATGAAAAAGTTGGGAGTAGTAATTCTGGCACTAATAGTTATTTTGGCAGCCTTTTTAAGAATTTGGAAACTTGATATGGTTCCGGCTTCATTAAATTGGGATGAAGTAGATGCCGGATACAATGCCTTCACAGTTGCCAACTGGGGAATTGATGAGTGGGGCAATAAATTTCCTTTGGTATTTCAGTCTTTTTACGACGACAAACATCCGGTTCATATATACATAACAACAGTTTTTGTTAAGCTATTTGGACTTAGTGATTTTACAATGCGTCTTCCAAGTGCAATCTTCGGCGCGCTCGGAGTTTTGATAATATTCTATTTAACAAAATATTTGTTTAAAAAAGATTTGCCTGCATATTTTGCGGCAATATTCCTGGCAATATCTCCTTATCATCTACAGTTTTCAAGAGGTCTTTGGGAAGTAAATTTTGCTTTCTTTTTCTTTATCTTGGGAATTATGTTTTTCTATTTAGGGAAAAATAAAAACGCATGGTATTTCCCTCTTTCTTTTCTTGGGTTCGGACTTTCACTCTATTCATACCATTCGTCCAAGATTGTGGTACCTCCCATGATAATCGTACTTTCTGTGTTGTACTTTAAGGATTTTACAAAAAATATAAAAGCTTTTGCCGTAAGTATTCTTGTTTTGGCAATCTTTATTGTCGGATTAGTTATTAATCCACGCCTTCTTGGATTTGCCAGGGCAGAGCAAAATAAGTTTCCGGATGAGAAAATTAGGGCAACGGATCTTTATCAGAAAACAGGGAACCAATATTTAGGGACTTTAGAAATTGTTGCCGGAAATTATATCAAATATTTTTCCCCGGACTATCTATTTATTAATGGAGATCAAAACCCCAGAAATTCCGTTAAAGTTTTTGGTGAATTTTACAAAATTGATGCATTACTGATTACCCTGGGACTTATTTTTATGATTATTAAGCCCAGGAAGGAATGGTTGGTGCTTTTTGCCTGGATAGCTCTGGCACCGGTTCCGGGAGCTCTGTCCGGCTTTACGCCAAATGCTGCCAGGGGACTATTTATGATGGGAAGTTTGCAGATAGTTGCGTCATATGGTCTTTACTCAATTGTTAATTTGTTTAGGAAGAATATTGTAAAAAGTGTCATTGTCATTTTGGTTTTTGTTCCACTCATATGGGAATTTTCGAGTTATTTAAGCTATTACTATAAAGAATATGGTAAAAAGGACGCCATTGAGTGGCAATACGGAATGAAGCAAATCGCACTATACGTAAAGGATCACCCTTACATAGACAAAGTTTACATGACCAAAGAAAGGCAGCAGCCTTATATATTTATATTGAATTATCTGGAGTACCCGGTTTATAAATATCTAAAAACAGTGCAGTATGACGAGAGCCAAAGCAAAAGCTACAACGTAGCCAAATCTTTCGGCAAGTTTCAATTTTCGGAATGGAATTCGGTTGACAGCTACCCGGCTCCTTATGTCCTTTATGTTCTTACCCCCAGCCAGTATGATGGACTAAGATACAGGTCCATGTTTGATGTAAAAGAGCTTGTAAAATATCCCGACGGTACGAATGCGTACTTTTTGGTGGAGGGTGGGTATAATGAGTAAATTAATGCCGAATAAAACATTAAAATTGTCTGTAGTTTTGGCTACAAGAAATGAGGAAGAAAATATTGGGAGGTGTCTCGCGTCGGTTAAAGATATTGCCGATGAAATTATAGTTGTTGATGAATATTCAACAGATAAAACCAGAGAAATCGCAGAAAAGTATGGGGCAAAAGTTTTTACCGAACCTCATCATGACATTTTCCATATAACCAAGGAGAAAGCGCTTGATAAAGCAGTGGGCGAGTGGATTTTACAGTTGGATGCTGATGAGGTTGTTACGCCGGAGCTTGCAAGTGAAATTTCCTCCGTTGTTAATTCTCAATCATTAACCATTAATCATCAACCATTGGAAATTAATTCTCTTTTTACCCGTCATCAGAAGCTAATAGAGGACCGCGACGGTAAAATAGGGAAACCTACGGGTGAGATTGTCGGTTACTTTATTCCGAGGAGAAATATGTTTTTAGGCCGTCCCCTGATTCACGCCGGGGTTTACCCGGACGGAGTAATACGTTTGGTTAAAAAAGGATTCGCTCATTTTCCACAAAAGTCAGTACATGAGCAAATCAGTTTGAATGGTGACGTTTCCTGGCTGTCAAAAGACCTATTGCACTATGACTCTCCTACCCTCAAAAAATATTTAATGAGGCTAAACCGTTACACTGATTTACACGCAGGAGAATTAAAAAACAGAAAAGCTCCAAAAAACCCATTCTACTTTATCTACTACTGCCTATTTAGACCTTTTTTGGTGTTTATAAATCTTTTTTTGCGACACCTTGGAATTCTTGACGGAGCAAGAGGTTTCCTCTGGAGTTTTTTGTCCGCAACCCATTTTCCGATTGCATACTTTAAATATATAACCGGGAAGGTTTAAAATTAATTAATGAAGCTGCTCAATAAGAACATAATTATCACCGGTTCAACCGGTGGAATAGGAAGGGAACTTGTAAAAAACCTTGATGATGAAGGTGCTAATTTAATTTTGATCTCAAGATCCGACAGTGAACTCCAGAATTTAAAAGAGGAACTCAAAAGTAATTGTATTACATTTTCCGGTAATTTTAGCGACCAGAAGGAAATCGAGGTATTGTCCAAAAAGATTTCGAAAGAGTTTAAAACTATAGACGTTCTTATAAACGCTGCCGGAGTTGGGGTTTATAAATCTATTGAAGAAGAGACTTTAGAGGAGTGGAATAACTCCATGAATATAAACGTTACTTCACAATTTATCTTAATAAAAAACCTAAGCAAGAATTTGCGTAAGTCGAAGGATTCATTGGTGATTAGTATAGGTTCAGGTGCCGGGGTAATTCCCATGGCAGGTAGAAGTATCTACTGTACGACTAAATTTGCGGTACGGGGGCTTACATTAAGCCTGGCTGAAGAATACAGGAGAACCTCGGTTGACTTTTGTTTAATAACACTTGGAAGCACTCTTACAAGCTTCGGACCTATGAGTTTTGAGGAAAAAAGGTCAGAGATGGAAAAAGGAAAAAAAGCATATTTTACCCCTGACTGGGTGGCTAAAAAATTAATATCAATAATCAAGGATAACGACAGGAGGGTAGAATACACTCTTTTCCCATCACACTACGCCACAGAATGGCATGCAAAAGGTTAATCCCCACTACCAGATAGTATGGTCGGAAGAAGCCACAAGAGGTAGAATACATATATATCTATGAAAGTAGCTGTCGACATAGGTCCTTTGAAAAGCGGGGACAATGTCCGTGGAATCGGTGTATATACGAGAGAGCTGGTTAATACTCTCGAATCAATCCAAAAAACCGGTAGTAATAAGTTTGAGCTATATCCTGTTGATTATTTCGATCATCAACCATCATCCGTTAATCATTATGATGTTATTCACTTTACCCGTTTTAACCCCTTCTCTATTTCGGTTCCTCTGAAAAAACCAAAGAATATTAAATTTGTATTAACAATTTACGACCTCATACCTTTGATTTACCCCGATAACTACCCACCGGGCTTTAGGGGCTGGATTAATTGGCAAATAAACAAATTTTTGATTAAAAGAAATATTGACGCAATAATTACGATCTCAGAAACATCAAAAAAAGATATATGCAGATTTATCGGAATTAATCCTGATAAAGTTTATGTTACCTACCTTGCTGCTCGTCCTATATTTAAGAAATTAGAAATTGGAAATTGGGAATTAGAGATTAAGAAACACTATGGTTTACCTGATCGTTTTGCTCTCTATGTGGGTGACATTAATTACAACAAAAATCTGCCTGTTTTAATCGAGTCATGTAAAATCGCAAAAATTCCGCTTGTTATGGTCGGGAAGCAAATATTAGAAATAGAAAAAATGGACTTAAATCATTCGGAACTTGGTCATCTCAAAAATATAGATTTAAGCGGTTTAATCCGGACCGGTTTTGTTTCCGATGAAGACTTGGTAAAAATTTACAACCTGGCAACGGTATATATTCAACCCTCGCTTTATGAAGGTTTTGGTCTTCCTTTGATGGAAGCTTTCGCGACGGGTGTTCCATCTATTGCGTCAAAGACCCAAGCCCTGGTGGAAATAGCCGGAAATGCGGCACTTTTTCCTGACACTAAAGATACGAAAAATTTTGCAGAAAAAATCAAATTACTGGTTAGCGACTCGAAACTAAAAGAAGAGTTGATTAGAAAAGGGTTGGAAAATGCCAAAAAGTACAGTTGGCAAAAAGCAGCGGAAGAAACCTTCAGAGTATATCGGAAAATTAGCAACTTCTAACTTGAAAAGTTTGCCGATGAACAATACCTATCTATTAGGAAATGAAGCCTTTTGCTTGTTGTTAATATTTTTTTTCCTAAAAACTATTGTTAAAATTAGAATTAACAACCACACGCCTGAAGCTATTGCTGAAATAGTTAGTCCTATATAGAAGGATGTTGGGTGATAATAGAATCTGACAGTTCCCATTCCTTCGGAAACATCGATTGTTCTGAATGTATCCATATATTTATTAACAGTTACCTTTTTTGAATTTAATTCAGCTTTCCAGTCGGGGGTGAGGGTATCTACCAAAATGAGCCGTGCGTTTTTGGGAGTAGAGTAATTTATGACAACTTCATTGGGGGTATATTTAACAATTTTTATTTGGCCGACCACGTTTCCATTTGAATCTTCTAACCTGGCTCGGTCACGATATTTGGTATTTTGCAAAACAACAATCGATCCGTAATCATAGACCCCGTTCCAATCTTCTAAGTCTATATTCCAATATAAATTATTTCCGGTTTTAATAATTTCCATTTTATCGGAGTATTTAAGAGCCAGAAGATATTTTACAGACAATTTACCAAAAAGATCGGCGTTGTAATTTGAGGCTAAAGTTGAGTAGCGGGATAAACTTGAAGTTCCCTGATTATTAATATTAGTCTGATAAAAAGAGACGTAATCTTTAAGGGCAAGGGGATCGTAACCCGATATTCCAGGTAAACGGTAGTATACCCAGGTGTTAGCAGGCAAGATAAAGTTTTTCTCGCTCTCGATTCGCCCAAACTCAATATTATTTTTTAGATAGGTCAAAACCTCGGTTTGGGGATAAACGTAACTAGTAGGGACAACGGATGTATATTTCCAGCCAAAGTAAAACAAGTCCGCAATAGTTAACAAACAAAGTAATGGCAAAAGGACTTTTTTCTTACTGAAAATATAAAAAATGGCTATAATCCCCAAAACTAAACCCAATGATGGAATCATATTTCTTATTGAGATTTTTAAGTGTTGTACACCCAAGTCAGTTGAAAACCAGATTTTAAAAATATAGGTAGCAATCAGTTGTATGCCGGCAAGTACAATAATAGGCCAGTGTTTTTTAAGAAAGACACAAAAATTTATTTTAAGGATAAAATCCGCCCACGTGCTGACTAAAACGGCTCCGCTGAAAATATAAATAAACACCATTCTCCCTGCAGCACTGGTTGAAATTAAGGGAATCTGCATTTTGTAAATCCATTCTGAGATGGGATTGGCAAATATTAGGACTAAAGCCACCAAACAAGAAAAAAGAAAGAATCTGGAGATTCCGGAAAGTTGTTTGAAATTAATAATGGCCCAAGCCAACGCAAATAGACCAATTACGCCGATATAAATAGTGGTTTCATGGTAATTAAAAAAGCCCCAGTAGTTACCGGTAACCGGACTTCCGAAAAAGTTAGGGGATAAAAGTGTGGCAATATGTTTTATTGGCAGAAGGCCGTAATTATACTCAATAATATATGTTTCATTAAAACGGATGGAAGCATTCATTTGCTGATAAGTGGGGAGAAGTTGTATACACATTACTCCTGCACTTAACACCTCAATTGCCAGAAATTTGAGCAAAGTAACAATGAACTCTTTTTTATTGGTACCAAAAAGTTTGAATACGAAATAAGCATTAATCAAAAGAATACTAAAAATAAAAGCCTGAAAATGCCCAGAAGACATAAGCAAAAAGATTAATGGTACGAATAGCAACAAATATAAATTATTTTTCTTTTCAAAATATTTATTAATACAAAGAAGGATTAAAGGCAGCCAAATCATAGCAAAGCCCAAAGTCACAAATTGTGACCAGGTAATAGCAAATGAAGAAAAAGTGTATACCAATGCACCCAAACCAGATGCTTGAGAGGAAAGTCTAAGGCTTTTCAAAAAAAGATACATTGCCAAAACCGCTCCGACGCTCTGGCTAATAATCATTAATTTCCAGCCTGGAATGTCTCCGAAAATGGCCATAAGGGAATTAAATGGATTCAACGCACCGGAATGGAAATTTGCCAATAATGGATATCCAGAATACATATACGGATTCCAAAGAGGCCATTGGAGAGCTTTAAATGACTCGGCGATTAGGCTTTTCCAGATAAAGAACTGGGAGAAAACATCAGAAAGTAGGGGGTTTTTAATCGGTACCCCTACTACCCAGCCCCACTTGTAGTCTAGCCAGGGAAAATAAGCGCCAACAAGTAAATCGCCGGGGAAGGGAATGAACCCTTTTAAAATTACCTTCCAATAAAATACAAGAGTAACTCCAATTAAAAGAAAAATATAAAACCACTCGTTATGACGTATTTTCTTAGTCACGAAGTCATTATATAATTTATTTAGGCTCCGAGACAATCTGCTCGTGATAAAATTGATATTGTATTGGGAAAAACTACTAAATGACTAATAAGCAGATATTTGGGAAGATAATCAAATATTTTTTGGGTTGGAGAACACTCCTTTTTGTTACGGCTTTTGTAGCAGTATTTTTAATAACAAATTTTGGCGGTAAATTTCCCTATGCTGACAGAGTACTTACTCCAACAGGTCTTCCCTCCTGGATTTGGGGGTTTGGAAATTTTGACGGAGTTCACTATCTGAGAATTGCACAGAATGGATACAGTGCAGAATATTCCCAGGCGTTTTTCCCTTTATACCCAATCCTTATAAGACTATTTAACTTTTTCCCAAAAAGTGGACTGGACCTAAAAATATATACCGACCCGTCATATTTTTATACAGGAATGTTTTTGTCGGCTATTTTTTTTATTCTCGCTCTATTTTTTCTTTTTAAGCTTTGGAAAGAGGAGTACGGACAAAAAATTTCTCTCACGGCAAGTCTTTTATTGCTATCTTTTCCAAGCGCTTTTTATTTCGGTGCAATATATTCGGAATCGCTCTTTTTACTTTTGGCAGTTTTGACATTTTGGTTCGTAAAAAAGGGAAAATTTGTTGTGGCCGGCACGATGGCATGTTTGGCATCGGCAACAAAAGTCCAAGGTGCACTTCTTTTTATCTTTTTGGCAATAGAGTTTTGGGAAAAATATAAGAACAGATTGGGAGAACTGAAAAAGAGTTTTATGAAAGACCTTTTTGGGGTTTTTATCTCACCACTTGGCCTTTTGGGCTATATGTACTATTTATACAAGGCTTTCGGGGATCCTATTAATTTTTTGACCGCGCAACCGGCATTTGGAGCCCAAAGAAGTAGTCTTCCCTTGGTAAGCCTGCCACAGGTCATATACCGATACATTAAAATGCTTTTGACTGTAGACCCCGCTAATGTCGCTTATTGGAACGTTGTTTTGGAAATGGTGGTTACTCTGATACTCATTGGAGCTTTGATTTATGCTTTTAGAAAGCTCAAATTTTCGTATTGGCTATTCGTGGCGGTAATCGTGGTTTTACCGACCATGACAGGCACGCTTTCTTCCATGCCCAGGTATGCGCTTATGGCGTTTCCGCTCCTACCCTTAATTGCCAAGTTTAATATCGCGTCCAGATATATTATAATTGCCCAAGTGCTTCTGGAAATGCTGCTGGTAGCGATATTTACCAGAGGTTATTGGGTAGCATAGTCTGATCTGATTAACTTATGACAACTAATTTTTGGAAAGACAAACGCGTAGTAATTACAGGAGGGAACGGCTTTTTGGGCAAGCATCTTGTGGCTCAGGTTGAAAAGAAAGGTCCTAAAAGCATTTTTGTTCCCAAAAGCTCCGAGTATGATTTGAGAAAATATGAGGATTGCCTCAAGGTAGCCAAAAAGGGTGACATAATAATTCACCTGGCTGCCAATGTCGGAGGAATAGGCTATAACAGAGAGTTTCCGGCAGATCTTTTTGAAGATAACATTTTGATGGGAACTTTTATGATGATGGCGGCCCGAGAAGCAAAAGTCGAAAAATACGTAGCGCTCGGAACAATTTGTGCCTACCCCAAATTTACACCCGTTCCTTTCAAAGAAGAAAATTTCTGGAACGGATATCCTGAAGAAACCAATGCCCCTTATGGTCTTGCAAAAAAGATGCAGCTGGTTCAATCGGAGGCATATAGACAGCAGTACGGATTTAATTCAATCTTTCTTTTGCCCGTAAACCTTTATGGACCCGGCGATAACTTTGATCCAAAGTCTTCGCATGTTATTCCGGCATTAATCCGTAAGTTTGTTGAAGCGACAGTTAAAAATGAAAATGAAGTTGTTGTTTGGGGTAGCGGAAAGGCTTCGAGAGAATTTTTGTACGTCGATGATGCAGCGGAAGGTATTATCAAGGCCGCTGAAAAATACAACAAAAGCGAACCGGTGAACCTTGGCGCGGGGTTTGAAATTACCATAAAAGATTTGGCAAACTTACTCAAAAAGCTTACCGGGTATAAGGGAAAAATCGTATGGGATAGAGAAAAGCCCGATGGACAACCCCGACGTATGCTTGATGTTACAAGAGCTAAGCGTGAATTTGGGTTCACAGCCTCCACCTCATTTGAGGATGGTCTTAGAAAAACCATTGAATGGTATATTAACCATCAATAATGAAAATTTTTATCGTTATTCCTTTTAGAAACGAAGAAAAACATATCGGTTTGGTTGTAAAAGGTGTTATGAAGTATAAGCTTCCCGTAGTTTTAGTTGATGACGGGTCGACCGACAATTCAGAATCTAAGATTAAAGATGTAAGACCCCCCAACTTAACGTTATTAACACATAAAATAAATCTGGGAAAAGGCGCAGCCATGAAAACCGGTGCCGATTACGCAATCTCCTCCGGAGCAGACGCGATTATCTTCATGGATGGGGACAATCAGCATCACCCTGATGATATTTTGAAGTTTATAAAGCCATTGGAGTCGGGTAAATTTGATGCGGTTTTCGGGGCAAGAAATTTTAATTACGGAGTTCCGCTTATTAGATTTTTGGGAAATAAATTTGCATCATTTATTTTGACAATGTTTTTTGGGATTTATATATCCGACGCACTATGTGGATACAAAGCCTTAACCAAAAAAGCTTACGAAAAAGTTCGTTGGGAGACCACCGGATACGGTGTTGAAACCGAAATTATCGCCAGGATGGGTAAGGCGAAATTGAAATTTTTGGAGGTACCTGTGCGGGCAATTTACCATGACAAAACCAAAGGTGTTACAATACTAGATGCGTTCGGAATAATGGGTGAGATAATCAAGTGGAGGTTCACCATCTAGTATAATAATTTACAAAGATGATCATAGGTTTACAAATTATTGCTTTAATATTTGCCTTCTCAATGATTTATTTTGTCATGCTTCACTATAAGCGAGGCGAAATAGGTAGATCTGAGATTTTTTCCTGGGTAATAATGTGGGCAGCTGCCATAGT
>Ga0209727_1001954_pt1 | contig 15594 bp, 14 predicted proteins | sample RifGroC1_FD_183995 | JGI IMG/M metagenome (GOLD analysis project Ga0209727, IMG submission 183995) | Groundwater microbial communities from Rifle, Colorado, USA - Groundwater C1 (SPAdes) (version 2) | ecosystem: Environmental > Aquatic > Deep subsurface > Groundwater | place: Rifle, Colorado...
AATCGATGAGGCGCTTGGCGACGTCCAGGGTATGGACGCCGGGCGCGAGCTCGCCGGAGGACACGAATTCGTGCATGGACCTCCGACCCTCCCCGTAGGCGACCGGATAGGCCGACTCAACGAGCGCCCGCAGGTAATTCGCGTTCAGCACCGCGTTCTCGGCCACCCGGCGCAGGCCGTCCGCTCCGAGGGTACGTATGTAAGCGTAGGCGCGGACGAGGACGCCGAAGTTTCCGTGGAAGGCTTTGAGCCGGCCTATCGAACGCTTCGGAACGGAGAAGGAATAGCCTTCGGTAGTCCTGACCGCGACTGGGCCTACCAGGAAGTCCTCCAGCGCTGCGCCGACGCCGACCGCGCCCGCGCCGGGGCCGCCGCCGCCGTGGGGAGTGGCGAAGGTCTTGTGCAGGTTGAAGTGCATCACGTCGAAACCGAGCTCGGCCGGCTTCAGCACGCCGACCAGCGCGTTCATGTTGGCCCCGTCGCCGTACACCAGCCCTCCCGCGTCATGGACGATCTTCACGATGCGTTCGATGTTCCTCTCGAAAAGGCCGAGGGTGCTGGGATTGGTGATCATCAAGCCCGCGACCGTCGCGGCCGCCTCGCCTGAACAGGCGGCTTTCAGGGCCGCGAGGTCCACGCCGCCGGAGGCGTCGGAAGGGATGGTTTCCGCGGTCAGGCCCGCCATGGCGCAGGAGGCAGGATTCGTTCCGTGGGCCGAATCCGGGATGAGCACCCGCACCCGTTTCGCGTCCCCGCGGGAAGCATGGTACGCGCGGATCATGAGCACGCCGGCCAATTCGCCGTGGGCTCCCGCCGCCGGCTGCAGGCTCACAGCCTTGAAGCCGGTCAGGGCGGAAAGGCAGCTCTGTAGCTGGAACAGGAGGGCTATCGACCCTTGGGAATCGGCCTCGGGGGCCAGGGGGTGGGAACGCCTGAAGCCCGGCAGGTTCGCGGCCGCCTCGTTCATTTTCGGGTTGTACTTCATGGTGCAGGACCCGAGGGGGTAGAACTGTCCGTCGATCGAAAAATTGCGCTGGGAAAGGAGGGTGAAGTGGCGGACGACGCTCAGTTCGTCCATTTCCGGCAGCGGCAGATCCCCGCGCAGCAGGTCGGATGGAACGGGCGTCTCCTCCACGTCGAGCCGGGGCAGGACGACGGCGACGCGGCCGCTTACGCTCGATTCCTGGAGCAACGGTATCTCCGGATGGCCCTTCGAAAGACTCGTCATTTGGCTTCCTCCCTCAGGGCTTCCGCGAGGTCCTCGATATCGGCCTTGGAATTCTTCTCGGTCACGCAGACGAGCAGTTCACGGCGGCGTTCCGGCCAGTAGCGGGAAAGCGGGAGGCCGCAGACGATGCCCCGCCCGCACAAGCGCTCGGAGAGCGTCTCTGCGTCGATGGGCGTCGTCACGACGAATTCCTTGAAGAAAACGCCCGGCGCCACCGAGAAGCCGTCGAGGGCGGCGATGCGGCGCGCGCACCAATGGGCGCGGTGCCAGCATAGTTCGGCCGCGCGCCGCATGCCCGACCTTCCCATGAGGGCGAGGTGGATGCAGGAACGAAGGGTGGCCAGGCCCTGGTTGGAGCAGATGTTGGAAACCGCCTTTTCCCTTCTGATGTGCTGTTCCCTGGCCACGAGGGTCAGGACGAAGCCGCGCCTGCCTTCCGCGTCGCGGGCTTCACCGACTATCCGGCCGGGAAGCCTGCGGACCAGGGCGTTCGTGGTGGCCATGATCCCGAGGTAGGGGCCGCCGTAGGAAAGGTCGTTTCCGAGGGATTGGCCTTCGGCCGCGACGACGTCCGCGCCCCATTCGCCCGGGCTCTTGAGCAATCCGAGCATCACGGGATCGGCCAGGACGGCCAGGATGCCGCCCTTGGCGTGCACCGCTTCCGCGGCTCCTGAGAGGTCCGCCACGCGCCCGAAGAAGTCGGGGTAGCAGGCGACGAGGACCGCGAGGTCGTCGGGGGAAGCTGCGGCCGCGGCGGCGGGAGTTCCGGAATAGGTTTCCACGGCGACGTCGGCGGCGACCAGGTAGGAAGAGATGACCTCGCGGTATTCCGGATGCAGGCCGTCCGGGAGCAGCACGCGCCTGCGGTCGGCTCCGCCGCGCAGGCCCATCAGCACGGCTTCCGCGAGCGCGGTGGCGCCGTCGTAATGGCCCGCGTTCACCGCTTCCATGCCCGTGAGATCCGCGATCATGCTCTGGTATTCGAAGATCGCCTGCAGGGTGCCCTGGCTCACTTCCGGCTGGTAGGGCGTGTAGGCGGTCACGAATTCTCCCCGCGAGGCGAGGTAGGGAACCGCCGAGGGGATGAAGTGGTCGTACGCGCCCGCGCCGAGGAACCAGCGGCAGGAATCGGCCGTCACGTTCGCCGAGGACATGGCTTCCAGTTCGCGCAGGACCTCCAGTTCGCCGAGCCCTTCGTCGAGGTCGAGCCGCGGATAACGGAGAGCCGCGGGGAAATCCTCGAAAAGCTCCTTGATGGAAACGAGCCCGATGCGGTGGAGCATGTCCTCGCGCTGGGCATCGGTCGCCGGAACGTAGGGCATGCTCAGTCCTCCGCCGCGATCTTCTCGTAGTCCTCGGGAGAAAGGAGGGACTCCCATTCGGCGGCGTCGGCGGGCGCGAGCCTGACGATCCAGCCCTGGCCGTAGCAGTCCTTGTTGATGAGGTCGCTGGACTCGGCGAGCGCGCCGTTGACGGCCGTTATCTTGCCGGCTACGGGGAGGTAAAGATCGCTCGCGGCCTTCACCGATTCCACCACGCCGAAAGCCGCGCCCTTGGCGAAATTCGCGCCGACCTTGGGCAGGTCCACGTAGACTATGTCGCCCAGGCTGTGCTGGGCATGGTCCGAGATGCCGACGACGAGTTCCGCGCCGTCTTTGCGGGCCCATTCGTGGGATTTGGCGTAGCGGGCTTCAGTGTCGATTTTCATGCGTAGCTCCTTGCGGTCGATCGAAATTTACCGCCTGTAGGCGGGGATGTATAAGGGACGCTTGGCGACGACCGCCGGCTTGGCGGCGCCGCGGATGGAAACGGCCAGTTCGGTTCCGACCGCGGCGAGGGCGGGAGGGACGAAGGCGTTGGCGGAATAGGTCTGGACCGTGGGGCAGAACATGCCCGCGACGCAGGCGCCGATTCCGTTTCCTTCGCGGTCGGTCACGGCGTAGCCCTCGCGGGGTACGCCTCCCGAGACGTTGAGCGTGACGAGCTTCCGCTCCAGGCCCGCGGCCTTGAGCCTCAGCAGGCTCGTCTTTCCGACGAAATCTTTCTCCCAGTCGCAGGCCCAGCCGAGCAGGGCTTCCAGGGGATTGATCGAAGGGGAAATCTCATGTCCGTGAAGGGGCATGCCCGCCTCGAAGCGGAGCGAATCGCGCGCGGCAAGCCCGACCGCCCCCGCCTCGATACCGAGGGCCGCCGCTTTCTCCAGCAGGGCGTCCCAGAGCTCGCCCGCCCGGGCGGCGGGATAGAACAGCTCCGCCCCGTCCTCTCCCGTATAGCCGGTGCGGCCCATGCGGCAGGGCACCGAGGAGACGGTTGCTTCCGTCATTGAAAAACGGGGCGTCGCGGAAAGGGAGCCCCCTGACAGCGCGTCCAGGAGCTCCACCGCGCGCGGTCCTTGGACCGCGATCATATAGGTCTCGTCGCTGAGGTCGCGGACGGAGACGGACGCGGGAATGAGGCCGCGCAGGCGCGCGAAGTCGGCTTCCCGGTTGGAGGCGTTGACGACCACGAACCATTCCTCTTCGCCCAGACGGTAGATGAAGAGGTCGTCGAGCACGAAGCCTTCTTCGTCCAGCAGGAGCGAATACCTGGCCTCGTTCGTCTTCATGTCCAGGATACGGCCCGAAACGAGGACAGAAAGGGCCTTTCCCGCGCCCGTCCCGGAAACCATCACCTGTCCCATGTGGTCGATGTCGAACAATCCGACGGACCTGCGCGTGAGGCGGTGTTCTTCGATCGCCCCGGAGGGGTACTGGATGGGCATATCGTAGCCGGCGAAGGGGGCGAAGCGGGCGCCGAGGCGTTCATGCCGGTCCCGGAGCAGGGTAGTCTTCACGGTGGAGCCTCCGATTCGGCCGCGCGCGGGGCGCGGCGCCTGCGGGCAATTATAGGAGACTTTCAGGGGGCAGGCAAGCGGAACCCACCTTGTCCCCGGCCGGGCTTTTTTTGTACTATATACGAGTATGCAGATAATCACGCTCGGGGACGAAGTCCTCCGGAAAAAAGCCCTTCCCATAGCGGAGATAGACGCTTCCCTCGTCGCTTTCGCCAACGAGATGATCGAATCGATGCGCATCGGCCGAGGGGTAGGTCTGGCCGGACCCCAGGTCAGCGCCCTTCTCCGCATTTTCGTCACGGAAATCGATGGCGACAAGGCCCGTGTGTTCATCAATCCGTCCATCATAGAAACCTCCCCGGAACTGTCCGAATACGAGGAAGGCTGCCTCTCCATTCCCGGCATGTACGCGGACGTCCAGCGTCCATCCCAGCTCCGGGTGCAAGCCTGGAACGAGCGGGGCCGTCCCTTCACTATCGACGCCGACGGTATGCTGGCCCGCGTGATTCTACACGAGTACGACCATCTGGAAGGCACGCTCTTCATAGACCGCCTTTCCGAGGCCAAGCGGGAAAAATTGTTGTCGCTGTACGAAAAGCGCAAGCGGGCCTGAGTTGCGCGTGCTTTTCGCCGGCAGTCCCGCCCTGGCCGTCCCCATACTGCGGCGGCTGGAAAGCGGCGGCCCCGCCGGAGCCGAACTCGCAAGCGTGGAACTCGTCGGCGTCCTGACGAATCCCGATGCGCCGCGCGGACGCTCCGGGAAGAGCGAACCCACCGAGGTCGCCGTGGCGGCCGACGCGATTTCGGCGGAAAGGGCCGGTCGGGGGCTCCCGCCGCTACCCCAGCTGAAATTCGAGAGGCTGGGGCCGGAAGCGCGGGAGGCTGTCCTGGCCTTGCGGCCGGAACTCCTCGTTTCGGCCGCCTACGGGCACATCTTCGGTCCGAAATTCCTCGCCCTTTTTCCGGAAGGCGGCATCAACTACCATCCCTCCCTTCTGCCCAGGTACCGCGGCGCCACCCCGATTCCCGCCGCCATCCTGGCCCGTGACGCCGAGACCGGCTTCACGGTCCAGCGCCTCGCTGCGGGTATGGACGAGGGCGATATCCTGCTGCAGGAGTGCTTTCCCCTGGATTTCTCCGAGACGACCGCCTCGCTCTCCGCTGTCGCCGCGGATCGCGGGGCGGAACTGGTCGCGCGCGCCGTCGAACTGATTTCCTCCGGCAACGCCGTCGGCAGACGCCAGGATCCGGCTGAGGCCAGCTACTGTTCGATGATCTCCAAGGAAGACGGCCGGATCGACTGGACGCGGAGCGCCTCGGAACTGGACGCGCGGATCCGCGCCTTCACGCCCTGGCCCCTTTCGTTCACCGAGCACCGGGGTCAGACCCTTTTCCTCCTGGAGGCCCGGGTCTGGTCCGGCGGCCGCGCCGCGCCGGCGGCCGCGGCGCCCGCGGCGGGGGCTCCCGGAACGGTAGTTGCCGGAACGGTCGCGGGCATAGACAAGGCCGCGGGTATACTGGTACAAACGGGAGACGGGCTCCTCGCGATCGGCCGGTTGCAGTACGGCGCCAAGAAGGCCTTGGACTGGCGCTCTTTCCTGAACGGCGCCCGCGACTTCATCGGATCGCGGCTCGGCGCGGACGGCTCTTCCGTCTGACGCGGCCGTACCCCAGGCGGAATTCCATGCGATTTTTCAACCGTTTCGATATCGACTTTGACCTGGACTCCATTGAGACCTACGTTTCGGCGCGCCTGCGGAGCTTCATCGCCGCGGCGATAGCCCTTTTGGTTTTCGTGACCCTCGTCGCGATGACCGTGTTCTTCCTGGCGGTCCGGGGCGCCGAGCAGACCATGGTTCCGGATATCAAAGGAAAGGAACTCACCGCCGCCCTGCTCGAACTTCAGGTCAAGGAACTGTATCCGCGCATCCAGCTGCGGTATTCCCAGACGTCCGCCGAAAAGGGGACGGTACTGGAGCAGGATCCTTCCCCGGGAGCCATCGTGAAGGCCGGTCGGCGCGTGAAGCTCGTGGTGAGCCGGGGCGTGGTCGTGGACAAGATAGAAGACTTCACCGGCCAGAACCTGGACGACGTCAAGATGCATATCCAGACTCTTTTCTCCACGAGTTCCCGTCCGTTGCTTTCCGTCAGGGAGCCGCCCGCCTACAAGTTCTCCCCCGAGGCCGCGGGCACGATCCTGGAACAGAAGCCGGAACCGGGCGTTGAAGTGTCCGGACCGATGAAGCTGGAATTCGTGGTCAGCAGGGGTCCTGAAAACGCGATGGTGAAGGTTCCCGACCTCGTCGGCCTCCCCGTCGCCGACGCGCTGGAGCGCATCCGCCAATCGGGTATATTCTTCTCCATCCAGATCCGTCCCGCCGCAGGCAATGAAGCCGGAGATACAGTCGTCTCCCAGCTCCCTGCCGGCCAGGAAGTGGTTGCCGCGAACACCCGCGTGGCCCTGTTGGTTTCTACCCCGACCGAACTTGAAGAAGGCGAGTTATTCGGCCTGTTCAGCCGTACCCTGCCCGACTACCCCTATCCGCTTTCGGTCAAACTGGAAGCCCTGTTGCCGACGAACGAACGACGGCGCATCTTCTCGTCCGATTTTCCCGGCGGCGAGTTCTCCGTCCCCTTCCGCCTGCCCGAGGGTTCCACCCTCATCCTTTCCGTGCTGAACCGCGAGATCCTGCGTGAGGATGCGGTGGCGTACGTGGCGGCCGTCAATTAAGGGGAAGGAAACCAGGTTTAACGATGGGAAGGTAGCCGCTAGCCCGCTGGCCGGCGGCCGGTAGCCACTAGCCCGCTGGCCGGCGGCCGGTAGCCACTAGCCCGCTGGCCGGCGGCCGGTAGCTACCAGCCCGCTGGCCTGCTACCCTCTTCTGTTTCAAATCTCATACTCCGCGCTGCCGCGGTCGGTGAGCCAGTTGCGATGCATGCCGTAGCGGAACACCACTTCCAGCTTTTCCAGGACTTCTTCGGTCGGGAATACGATCGTGAATACGCCCTGTTCCCGCAGTTCCGTGGACGAAGGCGTCCCGATGGGACGCGGATCCACCTGGACCTGGACTCCCGTCATCCGCGCTGCGCGTATGGCATCGGCGATTTGGTCTCCCTTGGCTCGTTTCACGACGAAGGACGCAAAATCAAGATCCGTGTCCATCCTGTCGGCGAAGGGTCTCCAAGCCGCGAGATCCTCGGGATACCAGCGTGAAGCCATCGGAAAAACGTCCGAACCGAGGACGTGGGTGAGTTCGAGGCGGCGGCCTGAAAAAAGGGAAATGATCCGCTTGACGATGCCGATGGTGTCCTGGTTTTCGCCTATATCCAGGGGAACGACGAAGGGACAAAAGGCTTCCGCCGCCTGCCGGCGCAGGATGTCGAAGCGGTAGTCGTATTCCGATCTTCCCGGCTTCAGGTTCGAATACGCCCCCTCCGGAACCACGATCACGAGGTCGGCCGGCCGGTCGCCCCGGCTGAGGAAGCGCAGGGCAGTCTCCAAATGGGTCATCTGGAAGGGATCGAAGGATCCGATGAAAATACCCGCGCGTATCGTTCCGGGCGGCACGGCCAGGCAGCGGGTCGCGCCGTCCTTGCCGCTCTCCGTCTTTCCGGCCTTATGGCGCTGGGCCTCCGGTCCGTCGCTACGGCGCGCGCGCGGGAATTCCACCGAGGCCGCGGAGAGCAGCGTCTCCACGGATCGTTTCGACCAGGGCTTGATCGCGCCCGTGTCGACGCGGGCATCAATCTCCGCGCAGGCCGTGCGGAAAAGGCGGCGGAAATACCGGAATTCCTTGCGGTCCCGCGGTCTCAGGAACGGGAGCACTTCAAGCGATGAGAAAACCTCGTCTATTTTGAACGCCATGCGGTACGCCGCGAGTGTGCGGTAACCTTGGTATTCGCTCGATCCCGGGTCCTCGGCTTCGTTCGGCATGGAATTAAAGGTACTCGATCGGGGGGGAATTGCAAGCGCCCGATGCGATTCAAAGCCTGGCTGACCCGTCTCTTGCCCGGATTTTAAGCGAAGAGCGCGTCCGGAGCATGCGGCAGGCTCCCCGTTCAGGCGGTAAAAACTTCCACGCCCTGCTGCTTCAATTCCTCGAGCGAGGATTTGCCGATGTTCTTGTCGGTCACCAGCTTGTCGACCCGGGTGAAGTCGCAGATGAAACAAAATGCGCGCGTCCCGATTTTGGAGCTGTCCGCGACCACGATGGTCTCCCGGGAATTCAGGGACATGAGGCGCTTGATTTCCGCCTCCTGGGGGATCGCCGAGAAACATCCTTCGTTCACGAGTATTCCCGAAACCCCGATGATGGCCTTGTCGGTGCGGTACTGCTTGAGCGAATATTCCGCGGCGCTTCCGAGCAGGGAGTTGGTCTCCTTAAGGAGTTCTCCGCCCGTCAGGATGACCTTATTGTCATCGGCGTCGACCATCAACTCCCCGATGGAGGGAGCGTTGGTCACGACCAGCAATTTCTTTTTTACGCAGAGCGTCTTGGCGATCAGCATGGTGGTGCTTCCGCTGTCGATCATGAGGCTGTCGCCGTCATGGATCAACTGCGTCATGAACTGCGCTATGCGCGATTTGTCGTCCAGCTGCCTGACCATCCGTTCCTGCAGCGTGCTGGTCTGCCATACCGATAATTGTTCCCGCCGCAGGGCGCCGCCATGGGTTCTGTACACGAGCCCCTGTTTCTCCAGGGATACCAGATCCCGACGGATCGTGGCTTCCGCGACCACCAGGAACGCCGCGAGCTCGCTCAAATCGGCGCGGCTCTCCTTGTTGATGTATTCGAGGATCTTGCTACGGCGTTCTTCGACAAAATCTTTCTTATCCATGGCGTGAATAATCCCCTACATGGCAATCGCGGTCAACTGCCATGCAGCGGACACCCGTTATTTCCAGGCCTTTCCGTCGCTCATGCACATCTTGATGTGGTGCTTGGCGATCTCGACCATCTTCATTCTCGCAGGCGTGAGGAGCTTCATGAGATCCAGATCGCCGGGGCTCGAATTCAGGGTCGCCGTGAGGGTTTCGATGAATCCTTTTCTCATGACGGTGCTGAAATTGATCTTGGAGACGCCCAGCGTGATGGCCTTGCGGATATCCTCTTCGGGAATTCCGGTTCCGCCATGGAGGACGAGAGGAACGCCGGTACGTTTCTCGATCTGCGTAAGCAGGTCGAACCGCAGCAACGGCTTGTTCTTGTACAGTCCGTGCGCGTTGCCGATGGCGGCGGCGAAGCAATCCACGCCGGTTTTCTTCACGAACTCTTCGCACTGGTCGGGATCCGCGAGTCCGGTGAATTCCTGCTTCGGACCCTCGGGGCCATCCTCCGCCTGGCCGATCACGCCGATCTCGCCTTCCACGGATACGCCGCAGGCATGGGCGGCTTCCACGACCTTTTTCGTATTGGCGATATTTTCTGCCAAAGGAAGGCTGGAACCGTCGTACATGACGGAAGTGAAGCCGTACCGCAGGCATCGGATGGCTTCTTCGTACGAGGGACCGTGGTCCAGGTGGATGCTCACCGGAATCGGCAGCTTCTCGGCCATCGCCCTGACCATGGCGACGAAAACGTAGCCGTCCATGTAGTCGATCTCGCTCTTGGCCGCTTCGATGATGACCGGAGCGTTCAATTCGGTCGCCGCTTGCAGGATCGCCTGGGTATACTCCAGGTTGTTGGTATTGAAAGCGGCCACGGCGTAGTGTCCGGCCAACCCGCGATCCAGCAGCTGCTTATTCGTTACGATACTCATCAGTGTGCTCCTTCTGTGCGCTTGCTCTATCTTTTAACCAATGCCGGCAGGAATCCCCCGACAAAGGCATCTCCCAAACCAACGGTCGTCACCTTCTTCTCTTTGACCCGGACGGAGGGGAGGCAGGAGACGATGCCTCCCCCCAGTCCGTTGATGGCGGCGGAGAATTCCGCGCCTGTTTCTTCCGGAGGCAATGCTTCGGTTTCCGCATATTCGGCGGGAGTAAAATCATCGCCGAATCGGAACCGGGAGGTCGCCATGGTGATTCCCCCCTTCAAGGCTTCCGCATACCGACTAGCCTGCGATCCGAAAGCCAGCGCCCAGTATCGGGTATGGATCATCAACGCGGGGACCTTGAGCATCCGGTGCAGGTCCCTCACTGCCGCAAGCACTTCTACCGGATCCAGCAGCTGAATGCTTCTGCCCAGGTATCCCTGGAGTTCGTCCTCGTTCAGGCTATGGATTTGGATCCGATCCGTCAGCGCCCCGCGGACTTGCGCGCTGAGCGCCGGATTATGGAAACATGCGTCTTCGTAGAAAACGATCGCCTCGGGCGGCAGGGAGCGCATGATTCCCCGGAGTTTCCTCAAGCGGTCCGCGAGCAGCTCGCTGTTTTGCATGGCGTTGAAACCCGAGATCAGGAAGACCCGGGCATCGGAGACCAGGGTTGCGAAGTCCGGATTCAACTCCATGGCGATATTGTCGCGATCGTTGTCGTAGATGATGCGGTTCGCCCTCTTGGTATGGATCGCTATGTCTCCCGCTTCGACGCGCGTGCCCGCGGCGAATTGGATGATCAGGTGCGGATAGGAACTGTCCTTGTCGTTGCTGCAGACCCAGGGGCTGTCCGGGGGAATCAGCCTCCGGACGTGTTCGTTGATGGTCACCAGATGCAGCGCGGAGGTGAATCCCAGCTTCCGCATCGCGATCGCCGCGCGGACCGACGTGCCGCCGATGGTGACTTTGTTCTTGAAGCGGCCGGCGAAATCTTCTATTACCAGCGGCGAATCGACGAAGCGCTCCCCGCCATGCTCGTCCCTTAAAAAACCCAGGATCGATACCAGCAGGTCCCTGCCGTCGGAGATGGGTTTGTCGACGCTGAGTTCGGAGGCGGAGATGCCGTATTCGACGATGAGTTGTTCGATGATCCGGGAGTCCCACACGATTTCGTAGTCGGTGTTGTTTCCGAGACCTAAAACGATGCGCTCGCCCATAACAGCTCCGTATGTACATTACTTATGTTCATATGGGAGCATATCAGAGGTTATTTGTGAAGTCAACGGAATAAATGTATAAATATGAACATATAATAGTGTTAATATTTATTCATATTATGCTTGACAGTTGGAAAATCTGGCTGGATACTGAGCTGGAGGTGATCCTACCCTGACCGGAGTGAGAATCGCCCAAGACTATCGAAAGGAGAATCGCATGAAGAAAGCCGTCGTCCTGATTCTTTCGCTCGTACTCATCTCATCGTTCGGCTGGGCAAAAGGCGCAGAGGATTCCAAAGCTTCCGCCGGCGCGAAATCCGCCGAGCCCGTCACCATCGAATTCATCCAGTGGTGGGACCCGGAACTTCCCGCGGGTTCTTTCCGCGGAATCATGGATTCGTTCGAAGCCCAGAATCCCGGGATCAAAGTGAAGTTGATAAGCGGCCCGTATTCCAATACCCGCGATCAGATCGTCACCGGCGCGGCCACGAAAACCCTGAGCGACGTCGTCGGTCTGGACGGAGCCTGGGTGAACGACCTCGCCAAGCAGGGAGCCATCACCAATCTCGATCCCTTGATGGTTGAAAGCAAATATGACGCCAGCCAGATCGCCGCCATCATCAAGCTCAACAACAAGAGCTACATGTTCCCCGTCGCTTCCTTCGTCTATCCGATCTTCATCAACGAGGACCTGCTCAAGGCGGCCGGGATCGCGAAGCTGCCGACGACCAGGGCCGAGTTCCTGGAAGCCGCGAGGAAGATGACGAATCCTGCGAAGAACCAGTACGGTTGGGTGCTTCCGCTTTCCCTGCAGTCCCCCAACGGCGTCCAGAATGACGTCATGTCCTGGGTCTGGGCCTCCGGCAAGAGCATGCTCAAGGACGGCAAGCCCGACCTGACGAACGCGGAAGTGATCAGCGCCCTCAAGTTTATCGATTCCATGTACAAGGAAGGCCTGATTTCCCCCGGATCCTTCGCCAAACAGGAACAGGACAAGGTGGAGGAATTCGTCAACGGCCGCATCGGCATGATGGTGGATACCCTCGCCCATATCAACATGATCCGTGAGCGGAATCCCGCCCTGAAATTCGCCGTCACCGCGCTTCCCGCCGCCGAAGGCTACACCGGCCGCAGGGGCCTGCCCTACGCCGCCTGGGGAATCGGCATCGCCGAGAACAGCAAGCACAAGGCTGAAGCCTGGAAGCTGGTCTCCTATCTGATGAGTCCCGAAGTGAACAGCAAGCTCGTATCCATCGCCCACGCCTTCCCCGGCAACGTGAAAGCGAAACCCGACTGGTTCGCCAACGATGCCCTGTTCACCAAAGGTTTCGAGATTTTCCAGTCCGGACAGCTCGCCAACGAATTCACGGGATTGCCGGTCGCCGAAGAACTGATGCGGATGTTCGACGAGGAAATCCAGATGATGCTCGAAGGCAAGCAGACGGCCGAAGCCGCCGCCGCGAAAGCCCAGGGAAAATGGCTCGCTTCGTTCTGACAGGGTATTGAGAATCCGCATTCGCGGATTTTCAATACCCATTGATCCGGAACCAAGTTTTTAAGGCTACGCGATACGGAGTGTCGCGTAGCCTGTATAATGCAGACAAGAGAGAGGACTCATGGCATTCCAGGTGAAGGTTGGATCCACACGACCATTGTTGTCGTATAAAGCCAAGCGCGCCATCGCGCCGTATCTATACCAGGCACCGACGATCGCGCTTCTGGCGATGTTGATGCTTTTCCCCATAATCGTCGTCGTCCGCTATTCATTCATGGACAACGTGATCATGAATCCGGACCCGACTTTCGTGGGCCTCAAGAATTACGCGTCCGTGGTCTCGAACGGGACGTTCAGGATTTCCTTGGGCAATACCCTGTATTTTACCGTCATGAGCGTGATTTTCCACCTGCTCGTCGGCCTGAGCTTCGCCATGCTGTTGAATTCAAAAATCGTCGCTCCGATCATGAAGAGCATCCTCAGGGTTTTCTACATCATGCCGTGGGTATTCACCGCCACTATCATCGCCATCATCTGGCGCCTGCTGTTGAATCCTAGCGGCGTCATCAACTATGCGTTGAGTATCCTCAAAATCACGGGGACCAATATCGAGTGGTTCTCGTCGACCAGTACTGCCCTCCACGCCGTGACTTTTGTGAATATCTGGGCCGGTTACCCTTTCTACATGGTCAGCCTCCTCGCCGGTCTGCAGGGTATTCCCAATGAACTTTACGAAGCGGCGATCATAGACGGGGCGAACGAGGTCCAGAAGTTCCGGCATATCACGATCCCCCAATTATCGCCGATCATCATCAGCATCGCGATGCTGGATTTCATCTGGACCATGCAGGTGTTTCCTCTGGTCTGGATGACCACCGGCGGCGGTCCCATCCACGCGACCGAGATGCTGGGCACCTTCACCTATAAATTGGCTTTCAGCACCTACAAGTTCTCGCAGGCTTCCGCGAGCGCGGTGATCATCTTGGTTCTATCCATGAGCGTTGCGTTTTTCTACGTCAAGCATCAGAAGGCGAGGGACTAGGGCATGGCACAAAGAAGCAGACGCGGATGGATCATCCCCGCCGTCACCTATGCGGGGCTGGCAATCGGCCTGATATATGCGAGCTTTCCCGTGCTGTGGATGTTCTTCAGCTCCATTAAGTCGAATACTGAAATATTCTCGCTTCCGCCGAGGCTGTTCCCCAAAGAATTCACGATGAAGGCGTATCGGGCTATTTTCGGCAATCCCGCGAAGGTCCGGTTCTTCCTGAACAGCTATCTGGTCGCTTCGGTGGTCACGCTCCTGACGCTGTTCGTGGCGATCCTGTCGGGTTACGGGTTCAGCCGTTTTTCTTTCAAGCTGAAGAAGCCGCTGAACCTCTTCATCATCAGCACCCAGACGGTCCCTCCGATCACCCTGCTGATTCCCTATTTCGGACTCGTGGTCGCCATCAAGATGTACGACACCTACTTCGCGCTGATTTTTACGTATATGGTGTTCACCCTGCCGTACGCGATCCTGATGATGACGGGTTACTTCAATACCCTGCCCAAGGAACTGGACGAGGCGGTGATGGTCGACGGGGGATCGAGTTTCTTCGCCCTCCGGCGGGTGTTGGTGCCAATTTCGATACCCGGCATCGTCGCCACCGGCGTGTATACCTTCCTGCTGGCGTGGAACGAGTTCCTGTTCGCGCTCACGCTCACCAAGACTACCGCGATGCGCACGGTCCCGATCGGCATCCAGCAATTGATGGGGCAGCACGCCTACGAGTGGAACGAAATGATGGCGATGAGCATGCTCGGCTCGCTTCCCATCCTGATCATGTACCTGGTCGCCCAGCGCTATTTCCTCGCGGGCATGACGGCAGGTTCGGTGAAGAGCTGAATTTGACGGCATCCCGCCGTTCCCCTACAATTCCGGGTGGAAGCACGAGGAGGATGCGCGCATGAAGAAGGAAGACGCTCTCTCGAAGGTTCCGCTCTTCCGCGACGTATCGCGCCGCAATATCGAAGGGCTCGCCGCCATCTGCGTCGAGCGCGATTTCAAGGCGGGCGAATTCCTCATGAAGCAGGGGGACGAAGGAATCGGTCTCTACATCATCGTCTCGGGCGCCGTGGAAGTACGCATGAAAGCGGCGGACGGGCAGCACCATCCGGTAGCTTCCAACGGCGCGGGCGACGTATTGGGCGAGATAACGGTCATCGACGGCGCGCCGCGGCCGATGGACGTCGTAGCCACCGAGCCCACGGTCAGCCTGATGCTGGCGAGCTGGGAATTCATGGCCTTCGTGAAGGCCCATCCCATGGTGGCGGTGGAAATACTTCCCGTTCTAGCCAAGCGTTTCCGGGAGGCGCAGGCGGCCCTGAGTTCGGGGGCCGTCCACTCCGCCATCAGTTCTTCTTGTCCTTGAGCGGGTACAGGAAGCGCTTGATCTTCTGCGTCGCGGTCTTTTCGAAAGGCTCGTGGTGGATTTCCACCCGGTGGATGCGGGAGAAACCCGCGAGCCGCTTGTTGGTGTTGGCCTTGAGCTCGGCGAGAAGTTCGCCGGCCCGTTCGGCCGCGCCCTGGGCGGCCTTCTGGGCCGCGTCGCCCATCGCCTTGGCGACGTCCTCCATGCTCTGCAGGGCTTCCCCGGCCGCGTCTTCCGCCGCGGCGTACAGGTTTTTGGCTTTCTCGTTCAGGACCACGAGGGCGACCAGTTCCCCCTTTTCGCCGGCGTAGACCAGGGATTCCTCCACCATTCCCGAAGCGTTGAGCACGCTTTCGATCTCTTCGGGATAGATGTTCTCCCCGGAGGGGCCGAGTATCATGGCCTTCAGCCTGCCGCGGATGAAGAGGCGGCCCTTCTCGTCGAAGGAGCCGAGATCGCCGGTCTTGAACCAGCCGTCTTCGGTGAAAGCTTCCTTGGTCCGTTCCGGATCTTTGTAATAGCCTATCATCACGTTCGGTCCGCGGACCTGGATCTCCCCTTCCTGGCCGATCCCCGCGTCCCGGGGCGCGCCGACGCCGCATACGACGCGGCCATCGGCATCCATGATGCGCATGTCGACGCCCTTCAGG
>Ga0209727_1001956_pt1 | contig 15572 bp, 16 predicted proteins | sample RifGroC1_FD_183995 | JGI IMG/M metagenome (GOLD analysis project Ga0209727, IMG submission 183995) | Groundwater microbial communities from Rifle, Colorado, USA - Groundwater C1 (SPAdes) (version 2) | ecosystem: Environmental > Aquatic > Deep subsurface > Groundwater | place: Rifle, Colorado...
TCTCGTGAAACAAGTTTTTCATCCATTAAAAAACGGAAAAATGTTTTTACTGCATTAAGTTTTCTCGATACGGATTTCGGAGTGTATTTTTGTGATAAAAGCTGATCCCTGAAAGTTTCGATATCATCAGGTTCAACCAAATCTGCCGTAGGTTTATTTTTATCAACCAAGAATATCACTAGTTGGTCAAGATCGGCACGATAAGCTAGAATTGTGGAAGGGGACCTTTTCTTATCCTGTAAATGCAGGACGAATCTCGGTAAAAGATCTTTTAAAGAGTCTTGCGACATATAGATATGTTATTTTTAGGTTAATATACCAGCCAATATATGATAATAATGGGTTATTGGATGTAATATTAACACAACTTATAGTCTGCGGTCAATATATTATGAGACATAACTACAGATTTAATCAAGGGGGTAAAAAAGGAGTATCTAAAGCTCAAAACCGAATTGTTACACTTCTTCTAATTATTTTTTTTATGCTGTTTATAAGTTCATTGTCACAGACCTCTAAAAAAATACAAAAGGTTAATCTGGAAGTTGCCTTTCGTGAAGAAGAGCTGAAGAAACTCAAAGAGGAACAAGATGAATTAAAAATTAAACTTGAAGAGATAACAAGTCAGGAGTATATCGAAAGACAGCTTAGAAATGAGCTTGGTCTGACTAAAGAGAACGAAATAGTTTTAGTTTTGCCGCCTGATGAAATATTGATAAAACTTTTACCTGTGGTCGAAGAGGAGGTTGTTGAAATTAAACCAAATTGGCAGAAATGGGCAACATTATTCGGACTTTATGAATGATATTGTCTTGCGGAGCAAGATATCACCTTGCGGGAAATTAGTGAGTGGTAAGATTGTTCTGATTGGAGGACTCTTGTTTCGGAAGGGTAATTTCTAATTGACCATATTTCTAACACTTCTTAAATACTATGTTGTGGGGACTGTAAGAAGTTACAAATTCAACATTTGAATTTTCTTATATTTCCGCCAACTTTTAATTTGAAATTCCCGTTTTAAGGCAGCCGATCTGTTCGGAAGTTTTTCAAGGTATATTATCTTTACAGGTTTATGACTTCTGGTATATGCTCCGCCAGTGCCATTTTTATGTTCAATAAAGCGTCTCTTGGGATCATTGGAAATTCCGGTGTAGAAGCTTTTATCAGAACAGAGAAGGATATAAACAAACCACATAAGTTATTTTAACTTGAAATTGTTTTTGTTGCTTCATAAAAGCTGGATATAAATGGTATAATCAACTCTCGCAGACGATGTGCGGGGTAGTGTACGGCTGCACGGAAGGCTCATAATCTTCCAGATCAGGTTCAACTCCTGACCCCGCAACATAAATTTTACCCAATGACTACACCACTTCAAGATTGAAGTTACCGCAATGCTTTAGTAGAATAGGGGATATGCTAGGGTAGCTCCCCGCATAAGTCTTTCTTCTCGCCGAGTCCGACTCGGTCTCGAAGTATCGCTTTTACGGGGCAGGCAGTCGGTTTGTGTACAGGATTCATGACAAAATTTGCCAAGGTAGCTCAGTGGTAGAGCGCGCGTTTCATAAGCGCGATGTCGAGAGTTCGATCCTCTCCCTTGGCACAATAATTTTTTTTGCGACATATCAAATCAAAGATTTGTTATGACGGCTTTAGCCGACATGTCAGAATGTTTCTGCCATAAGCGACAGGTCTTTGGAATATCCTAATTTCGATTTTATTGAATTTGTCGAACCCTGTCGTTGGCACTTAGTTTCCATTAATCTGCGGCAGGACATTTTACTGGTGAGATATACATAATAATTTATATTAATCAACTATAGGAACAATGGTTAAGAGTTATATAAAAAGCCAAAATGTTTCTGGAGGTGAAGCGGTTTTAGCCTCGAGATTGTTTAAGGAGGGTAAAAGCCAACAATACGTTGATGCGTACTTATTATCGATCGGATCCGAAGCAGTAGAAAATTATATATTTGAACAATCTACCGGAAATATTCGACACCATATGAATCTGATCTCTCATGTTATAAAAGAGGACCTTTTAACTTCCGAAGAAAAAAACAAAGCAGGGTTAAGATTAAAAGAGCTTGAAAGAAAATACAAATTATTTAAGGAGACAGGATTTCCCGGAATAAGTGAAAGGGAATAAGTCAGAGGCATCGGTGGTGTTTTTTAACGATAGGAAAAATCTTCCTTTTAACTTCAGTTTGTTTGCAATTGCTGCACAATTTTGGTAGTATATCTTCATAATTTAGAAAAGCTTTGAGGGAGTTGATTGGGACTTCCAAATAGCAGGTAAGGCTACCCGAAAGGGATGTCAAGCACGGAGGCGAAACCGTAAAAGCCAGCAGCAATTGTCGCTTCGGCTACGCTCAGCGTAAACTAGCGGAGATTGTCAAAATGAGGTTAACTCATGACGATAATCCAGCTTAGCTGGATTTTTTAGTGAGTTAACGAAGAAGGGTGGCACCCCTCGTTACACTCGGGGTAAACTAATTAAATAGGTTTACTCTAAACGAAAAGCAATGAGGCCCTTGTAAGATCATCATCTTTATTGGTGGTTTTACAAGGGCTTTTTTTTGGGTGTGTAGCTTAAGGGCAAAGTGTCCGTCTCCAAAACGGAAGACTGTGGGTTCAAGTCCCTCCACACCTACTTATGTCTGAAAGAATAAATCCTGTATCACTAGTTGGAAAGGAACCCCTAAAAAAGGGGTTAGTTTGGCATGGATATATTTGGAATTAATTTATCAATAAATATGAATAATTTGGTAAAGCCTGACGTGGTGGAAGATTTTGTGTCCGAAATTGTCAAAAGAAACGATGAGAGAAAAATATTTAACGAAGTGTTAAATACAAAATTAATAGAAGGAAAAACAATCAAAGAGGATATTAAATTGGAATCTGAGAAGGATGCAACTATTGCATTAAACAGAACGGACATTACAAAACAGGTCCTGCAAGATTTTGCGATTGGTAAACTGAAGAAAACAAAGCAGGGTCAAACATCGGTTTATGAATCTTTATTGCGTGGAGTGATTGAGTATTTGGACGATGATTTTAAAATTATTCATACGAAACTGGACAACGCGAAGATGGCTTATAAGGACCTACCAAATAAATATCCGGGAATACATAATAAAGCGGTTGGAATAATTGAGGCAAAAATCAAAGACGGACTGAATAACAAGGTAAAAATGGAATTTCTTATGGAAAAAATTATGGAATCAAAATTGCGTAGTTTAGCCCATGAAATGTTTTATGCAACAAACAGGTTTAACTTAAACAATAATGATTTATTAAGGTATACATGTTTAATGTATGAATTAGACAAATTGAAACAAGCCCCTATCGAACAATCTGATATTCTAAAAACGGAAGTTGCCGGATCGATAAAAAGTGGAAACTGTTTGGAAATGATTCATATAAAAAGTTTGAGGTATACATATCCCAACGGCAAGCGTCTTCAAATACTTGAAAATACAGATGGCTTTGAAACCAAAGGCATAAAGGGGGAAAGAAGATTATATCCAAGTGAAGAAGTTATTGTAAAAAGACTTGCTAATATGAAATTATTATTCGATACATATCGGGTCAGAACGAATTTGACAGTAATAATAGCAGATAATGATTTGGAGTGTTTGTTTCCGGAGAGGAATGGATTGGTTGATAGAATTGAGATAGTTGAAGCCAGGAAATCTGCAAATAAATATGTCGTATATTTAGGCAATACCTTAAGATTTGTAACACAAAACGTATATCTCTTAACAGATTATCTAAAAGAATTTAAATTAAAAAATCTCTATTTACAGGAAAAAGATAAAGTTGTGTCTAGTTTGAGAAATGGGAGAGGTCCTTTAAAAGAAGCTGTTGTAGAAGAACGAGTTAATCACCAGTTTGAACATTACCACGATATGTTTGGAGAAATTTATTCCCGGAGCCAGGCAAGAGACACCGCTCTTAATATGATCGCGAACAATATGGCACTATCTGTTGTATTTTCGAAATTTAGGAACCGTCCGATTGTGTTTATTGATGATAGGGGTGAAGAAAATAAATTAATTGGAGGGATTACACCAACTTCAAGAGCTGTATTTTTAACTAAACTAAAAGATCCCGTTAAGGTGGTACAATAATAGAAATATGGAAAAACGGGTATTTTCGGGAGTACAACCGTCGGGAGATTTGCATTTGGGAAATTACTTAGGTGCTTTTCGCCGATGGGTGGAAGGACAATCGGACGGTTTAAACATTTTTTGCGTGGTAGATCTGCATGCAATAACTGTACCGCAGGAACCGTTGGTTTTAAGAGAAAAAACATTGGAAACTGCGGGACTATTGCTTGCCTGCGGTATTGATCCTGAAAAATCACTATTATTCATCCAGTCGCAAAATCCCGATCATGCAAATTTGGCTTGGATCCTCAACTGTTACTTATCCATGGGACAAATGTCCAGAATGACGCAGTATAAAGAAAAAGCAGAGAACAAAGATTTTGTGTCGGTCGGACTTTTTGATTATCCGGCACTTATGGCGGCGGACATTTTGCTATATGACACAACTGAAGTTCCGGTGGGGGAGGATCAGAAACAGCATGTTGAGTTGACCCGTGATGTGGCGGGACGTTTTAATTCCAAGCATGGGGATACTTTTACACTACCGGAACCGGTAATCTCGGATACGGGAGCAAGAATTATGAATCTTATTGATCCAACAAAGAAAATGAGTAAAAGCGATCCTAATCCGGATTCTCGAATCAACCTGTTGGACGATAAAGAGACAATATTTCGAAAAATAAAATCGGCAACCACCGATAGCGAATCGGAAATTAAATATAATCTGAAGGAAAAACCGGGTATTTCCAATTTATTGGAAATTTATTCGGTTCTAAATAGTAAAGACATTGAAGAGTGCGAGAATGAATTAAGGGATATGGGGTATGGGAAATTTAAGGAAACAGTGGCAGAAGGTTTAAGTTTAAGTCTAGGTTCTATACAAAATAAATACAAAGAAGTCAGAGAAAGTGAAAAGCTGATAGAAGTTCTTAATAGTGGTGCTGAAAAGGCAAGAGAGATTTCAGGGAAGAAGTTGAGGGAAGTTTATGAGAAGGTGGGGCTGTATTAGTAACAGAGATATTAGGATACTACGATATTAGGAGATTGAGATATAAGGATATAAAGATATTGCGATAAATTGAATCACGATATTAAGATATTGAGAGATTAAAAACTTCGGATGGATTGTCTCACTCCGATTTGCGGATTCCGCAATGACAAATTGTGATATTATAGTTTGGAATATGGACACTGTTTCAATTAATGATTTTAAGAAGCTTGATATCCGGATCGGGACAGTTATCAAGGCAGAAGTGCCGGAGTGGAGCCACTGGGTGATGAAGCTTCAGGTTGATATGGGACCCGAAATCGGTAATAGAACGATATTTGCCGGGATTATGCATTTTTTTAAACCGGAAGATCTTATCGGAAAACAATTTCCGTTTATTATCAATCTTGAGAAGAAGAAGATAGGACCCGAAGGGGACTTTTCCGAAGGTATGATGATGGCAGCAGATTTGATTCTGGACGAGCCTATAAAGATCGGGGATGAAGAGATAAAAGACAAACCGGTATTGTTGACTCCAATGGAAAAAGTACCGAATGGAACACTCGTTTGTTAAAAGTATGGTGAATTATGCGGGTATGGGATATGGGAAATTAAAAAATGTGTTCATATTTAATTCATACTTCATTATTCATACCCCTTAGTAACATGTTATAATTCTCTTTGTTTGCATCGAGAATGTGGTTGATGTGATTAACTACTACCCAGTATCTGGTTACTGGTGCCTAATTTATATGTTGCCTATCAAATTTAAACTTGTAAAAGTAAAAGATATCAAAGATCTTGAGAAGATTGCCAAGCAAGATCAAAAGGAGGAAAAAAAGCAAAAAAATGGTTCTAAGACCGCTAGTGGAAAAAATGGCAAAAATGGTAAAAATGGCAAGAGAAAAGTTGAACTTAAGGTAAAGATCAATCTTTGGAGAATAATGATAGCATTTATGCTGTTCCTCTTTTTTGCCCCCTTTATACTTTCCATATTTGAAATAACCAATACAAATCAAAAACTTGATATTTCACAAGCACTGGCAGATATTAAGGATGAAAAAGTAAAAGAGATCATTGTACAGGATTCAAAACTCGTGCTGACTTATAACAACGGTGATATAAAAACAACAACAAAAGAATCGAGCGATAGTCTCTCCGATCTTTTGGATAAAATAGACAAACAGCCTTCCGATATAAAATACAGCGTTGTTGACCAATCTTTGTCAAAAGCTTTTGGTGAGATCTTAGGAATTCTTCTTCCTGTAATTATTTTCGGAGCAATATTTTTTGCGGTCTTAAGAGCTCAAAATCGAAGCGCTCAAGACATTTTTTCTTTTGGGAGAAGCAAGGCAAAACTTTTTGCTAAGGGAAAACAGGATGTAACATTTGCCGATGTTGCCGGAGTTGACGATGCCAAAAAGGAGCTGGTGGAAATTGTTGATTTTTTGAAAAACCCGGCAAAATACAGAAAGATCGGTGCAAGGACCCCTAAAGGCGTGCTACTGTTTGGCCCTGCGGGTGTAGGGAAAACTTTATTGGCAAGAGCTGTTGCGGGAGAGGCCGGGGTACCGTTCTTTTCCATGGCAGGGTCCGAATTTATGGAAATGCTTGTAGGTGTTGGGGCTTCACGCGTGCGCGACTTGTTTGCAACAGCTAAAGCACAGGCGCCCTCAATTATATTTATCGATGAGATCGATGCTATTGGAAGACAACGCGGACGGGGACTTGTGGGGGGGCACGATGAAAGAGAACAGACCCTAAATCAGATTCTTGTCGAGATGGACGGATTTACGCCAAATGATAATGTTGTTGTTGTTGCAGCGACAAACAGAGGAGATCTTTTGGATCCGGCGCTTTTAAGGCCGGGTAGGTTTGACAGACGGGTTATGCTTGATATGCCTGACAAAGACGGGAGAACTGCGATCCTGAAAATCCATGCTAAGGGTAAAATATTTGTTAATGGAATTAATTGGGAAAAGATCTCCGATTCGACAGTAGGTTTTTCCGGAGCGGATATTGAGAACATGCTAAATGAAGCTGCGATCCTAGCTGCAAGGGACAACAAGGAAGCGATCGAACAAAAAGATGTTGAAGAAGCTGCAACAAAAGTAAAATTGGGTCCTGCCAAGAGAAGACTTCAAAGGGAAGAGGATAAAAAAATTACCGCGTACCATGAAGCAGGACATGCGATCGTTACACACTTTCAATCTCATATGGATCCTGTACAGCGAATATCTATTGTTGCCAGAGGGATGAGTTTGGGTCACACATTGATTCCCCCTGCCGCCGACAGAACTCACGAGACAAAATCGAGGATCAAAGAGCAGATCGCGGCTATGCTTGGGGGACGGGCGGCAGAAGAATTAATTTTTAATGAAATGACCAGCGGAGCAAGCAATGATATCGAGCAGGCAACACGACTCGCTCGCGCGATGGTTGTTGAATTTGGCATGAGTACTCTGGGACCGATCAATTTGGGGCCACAGTATGATGCCGATGAGATGGGGAAGGCAATGTATTACGAACCGGCAAATGTTTCACCTGCGATGCAGGAGAAAGTTGATGCAGAGATAAAAAACATAATGGACACCGCTTACAAGGAAGCTGTATTACTTGTTAAAAAGAACAAAGTTAAATTGGATAAAGTTGCTGAAGAACTTCTCAGGACAGAAACCTTGGATCGTGATCAGTTTGAAAAGATAGTGGGGAAGAAGTAGGGAAAGATATAGAGATATAAAGATATAGAGATACAAGCAAAGCTTAAGATCCAAGGATCAAAAAGATACAGAGGGAACATAACAGGATTTTGAATATGAATTATGGAGTAAGTGTAAATCAATTGAAAAACTAAAGATCTGAAAAAGGATAGGTTGACAGAAAAAGCAATTCAGGAACTAAATACCGCAAGAGAAAAAGTTGAAGCGGGGGATAGTTCGGTTTATGAAATGATTGCGCAAGGAGAACTGCACCGGAGCATGAACGGGGAAAAAGGTGCTTTAGGGAAAGCGTTGGGACTATATCAAAAGCACGATAGTATTTTTTCAAGGAGGGCTAGAAAGCCAATTTTGGCAGAAGGAGATATTCAATTGCCGAAACTGGTTTCTGATATGAAAGAGCGGGATTACCCGTAAATTTGTTTAAAACATCTTCAGATCGCTTCAGGTAATTAATTATTAAAAGAATTTATATAACACACATAGTTGCACTTTTTGTTGATTGTTCAGGGCGCGACATATTTCGGAATGGATGAAATTGACAAAAAAAAGAGTATATAGTATGATACACCCTATATGTCTAGAGTAGAAACGGGAGAAACGGAACAGTATATAGTTATAAAGAGTGAAAGGCCAAAAGTCGACCGCAGAACTGTCGCAGCTCCCGAAAGACCTTCTTCGTTACTCGGTTTATTAAAGGAGACGGAAAAATTGATCAAATCTGAACTGAATACGGAACAGTCATTGGTTGTACTGGATACAATTAGTAAAAAGTTTAAAGAGTGGTTTGACGCTGTTAAGTCCGAAGATAAAAAGAAAATTGGCAAGAATTGGGGAAAGGCTTTTCAGGTGGCTCTTGACTATGGAGATCACGGAATTTTGTCAGAAGATATACACACTCTTTGGGGTTTTTCCTGGGATAGGATAGACGCAACCCATAGATCAGAAAAAGATTATTGCCCCAATAATCGTATAAATGAGTGGATACGCGATGAGGAAGTGTGGGGAGCTGAGATGGATCGTCAAACGGGTAAGGTTATTTCGTTTGAATATTCTTCGAAACGGACATTGAACCATTGGTCGTCCCGGAGAGAAAGCTATTCGAATGACAGTTTAAGAAATATAGAGCTGGGTTTGAAATTTGATAGAAAAGGAAATTTAACAGATGTTCTTTACTCAGAAAATATCGATCTGCCCTCGGAGATTCTTGGAAAAGGCGGAGAGATTATGAGAACATGGAGGATAAGCAGTGATATTTCCCGTCGTAAAGAATATTGATCTTCTGTTAAAATATCTTCAATGAATAAGTTGGTTCTTATAGACGGAAATGCCATCATGCACCGTGCATACCACGCTTTGCCTCCACTGACTACCAAAAAAGGTGAACCGATAAATGCGGTTTATGGGTTTGTTTCGATGCTTCTCGGACTTATAAACGATCTGAAGCCGTCTCATATTGCAGTCTGTTTTGACAGACCTGAAGAAACCTTCAGAAGAAAAAAATATGTAAAATATCAGGCACAAAGGCCTGAAATGGATGAATTTCTGTCTTCTCAGATCACTAAAATGCATGATGTTTTGGAATCTTTTGGAATACCTGTTTATGAGAAAGCAGGATTTGAAGCGGATGATCTTTTGGGAACGATTTCCCAAAAGATAACTAAGGAAAGTAAGAAATTAAGAAATAAGGAACAGATCAATGAAGTGGTAATAGTAACTGGTGACCGCGATATTTTTCAGCTTATAAATGAAAAAGTGAAGGTATATGTTCCGGTCAAAGGGTTAAAAGAAGGAAAACTTTATGGTGTGGAAGAAGTAGAACACGAATTTGATTTTAAACCTATCCAAATGATCGATTATAAATCGCTTGTTGGAGATCCCTCCGACAATTATCCTGGGGTACCGGGGATTGGACCGAAAACAGCCATAACTTTACTGTCTAAGTACAAGTCTAAGTCTAAGATTTATAAACATTTGGAAGAGATTTCGGAAACAACAAGAGAGAAACTCAAAAAGGGTAAAGATATGGCAGATATGTCGTATGAATTGGCGACAATTAAGACTGATGTTCCAATTAAAATCGATCTAAAGAAAATGGAGGATTGGGATTTGGGAAGCCGCGAAGCGGTGGAACTTTTTATGTCCTATGGTTTTAGAACTCTGTTAAATAGAATAACAAATAAGAATGGCATTAATGCGAATCTTCAAGTGGTGGATAATAATATTGCGGTTAATAATAAAAATCCGAAAGAGGAAAAAATGCCCAATAATCAAGGAAGTTTGTTTTAAATATGAAAATAGCTTTGATGCATGATTATATAAAAGAGTATGGGGGAGCCGAACGGGTACTGAAAGTGCTATCCGAAATGTACCCAAAAGCACCGATTTATACCGCATTTTCGGTAAAAGGAAGTACTGCGGAAAAAGCCTTCAAGGGTACGGAAATTCATGAAAGTTGGTTGGCACCGCTTCTTAAAATCGGAAAGCTATATAGCCCCTTGCGATTTTTAATTCCTGCTATTTGGGGGAGTTTTGACCTCTCGAAATACGATTTTGTGATCACCTCCTGCAGTTGGTATATCACGCGCGGATTTAAAATCGGACCCCGTACGAAAGTAATTGCATATTGCCATACACCACCAAGGTGGCTTTACGGTTATGAAACATCCGTTGGCTTTACAAAATACTGGCCGGTAAAAATTTATGCCGCAATTGTAGGTCATTTTTTAAGGATGTATGACTACGTTTCGGCTCAGGAGCCGAAACGAAATCCGAAATCCGAAATCCGAAATCCGAAAATTACTGCGGGAGTAGATGTTTTTATTGCAAACTCAGAAAACGTTAAAAGAAGGATTGAGAAGTTTTACAGAAGGGAAGCGACAGTAGTATACCCACCAGTGAACGTTGAAAAAATAATTGAAGAAACGAAGAACTTAAGAAATGAAGAAAATGAAAATTATTTCCTTATTGTTTCAAGGCTTGTCGGGGCAAAGGGGATAGAAGATGTGATAAGTGCATTTGAGACGAAAGACTTATCTAAATACAAACTTAAGATTGTTGGTGAAAAAACAGGATTTATGAACTATGAATCAGGATTTAAGAATGAAAACAAAAACATCGAATTTTTAGGAAGAGTGGGCGATGAGAAATTGTGGGAATTATATGCGGGGGCGACGGGATTTTTGGCATTGGCGCGTGATGAGGATTTTGGCATGACGGTTGTTGAGGCTCAAGCGGCAGGAACTCCGGTGATAGCTTTTAACGGTGGAGGCTTTAAGGAAAGTGTTATTGATGGTGTTACAGGCCTTCTCATTAATGATACAGATGAAAAAACTTTGAGAGAAGCAATAGAAAAATTCAATAAAATCAAATGGGACAGAAAAAAATTACAGGAAAATGCGAAAAGATTTTCAAGGGAGAGATTTCTAAGAGATTTCCGCGGATTTGTAAGAAAAGTGATTCCCGCGGATTAATAAAGCGGATTTACGCAGATAATATCTGTTGTACAGATAGGATATTTGCCATATACCAAGTACTAAATACAATATTCTAAAATCATGCCTGAACTACCCGAAGTAGAATCGATAAAAATACAGTTGGAAAAGTTTTTGGTGGGCTCGCCCCGTGGCGGAGCTTTACGAGGCTCGCCCCGTGGCGGAGCTTTACGGGGACACATAATAAAAAAGCTCGAAATTCGTAATCCGAAATACGAAATCGAAAAAGAGAAAATAGAAAATACTAAAATTACAGGGGTTAGAAGGTTTGGGAAGGTGTTGGTAATCGATCTTTCAAGTAATTACTCAATTGTCACCCATGTCAAAATGACGGGACAGTTTATATACCAAGGACCAAATCTGCTTAATGTTAAAAGCTTATCGCATAAAGTAGTGGGGGGATTGGGGGGCAAGCACACTCATGTGATATTTCATTTAGACCGGGGAGGGGTTCTCTACTTTAATGATTACAGAAGATTTGGGTGGATGAGGTTGGAAAAAACTTCAAACATCCAAAACTCCAAAAACCCAAACAATTATATCGGGAAGTTGGGGAAGGAATTTCTTAAGGATTTAACTTTGGAAGAGTTTTCGGAGATTTTGGTAAAGTCAAAAAAGCCGATAAAAATACTTCTAATGGACCAGACAAAAATGGCCGGAGTAGGAAATATTTATGCTAATGATGCGCTGTGGCTGGCGATGATAAACCCAAGAAAACAAGCCAATAAACTATTAAATTATCAAATTATTAAACTATTAAAATCCGTTGAGAAAGTATTGAAAGAGGGGATAAAAAGGGGTGGGGCAAGCGAGCTTGCGTATGTTGCGCCGGATGGCAGTGAGGGACATTATCAGGATTTTACTCTTGTTTATGGGAGAGAAAAAGAACCCTGTAAAAATTGCAAAACTCCGATCGAAAAAGTAAAACTTGGAGGGCGGGGAACCTATTTTTGTCCCGTTTGCCAAAAATGAAACACAAAAATTTATCTTGTTGACTTCCGATGTCACTCACGACAACTCAGTACTTCCTTATATATATTTTCAACAGAAAGAGCGCAGTATTCTATCGAATATTTTTCAGAGATCCGACGGGACATTTTCGAGAACCTTTTTAATCTTTTTAAATTTTTTACAAGGTCAAAAATGTGTTGGGCAATAACTTTCGGATCGGGTTTTAATAAAAATCCTGATTCTCCATTTTTAACAACACTTTCAAGACCGGCATTTTCAAGAGCAATTATGGGAAGTCCGGAACTTTCCGCTTCAAGTACGGAAAGCGGCATTACTTCCGATGTTGAAGGGGTGAGGAAAATATTGGCACCTTTATAGATGCTTGGAAGAAGGTTCTGATCAACCTTACCGACAACGCAGACATTGTTTTCCAGATCGTGTTTTATAGTATATTCGGACAATTTCGGCAACAGTCTGCCATCACCGATAATGACCATTTTAAACTCAGGGCAAATATTTTTGAGTTCGACTGCAATTTTTAACAGAAATAGCGGATTTTTCTCTTTTTCCAGACGTCCTGTATAAACGATATAAGGATGCTCGGAGAATATTTTTTTTGACGAAGAAAATACCTCTGTATCTATGCCATTAAATACAACATCCGTGTTTGTAATACCTTGTTTTTTTAATCGGATCTTCGTTTCAGGAGAAGGACAGATAATTTTCGAACATTTTCTTGAAAGGCTTTGCAGGTCATTAATAAGCAGTTTGGATGTTAACTGATAACCGTGAGGAAAATAATAATTCAGATACTGTTCATATTGAGTATGAGCCGTAAAAATTAATGGCACTTTCATTTTTTCTGCAACGTGTGCGGCGAATTTGCCAATTATTAACGGGTGGTGAGTATGGATGATATCCGGCCTAATCTTTTTGATCTTGTCAACCGGAACTAAAGGCAGTCCAAGAGGATATGTTTTAATAAATGGATTTGGCATTGAAAAATACCGCATGATGTTTTTGTCGCTGTCAGTATATCCGGGGAAATTGGGTGCAAGTACGTATACACGATGCCCCAATTTTTCCAACTGTTTTTTTAGAAGTTTGATATGGTAACTTACACCATTTACGGTCGGAAGGTATGTTGCGGTGATAAAAAGTATTCTCATAATCATAAGGAGTATATATCTAAAGTATAACCAAGTATATTTAGTGTTTGGTGGGTGAGGGTAATGCACGCATTATTATGAGGAAGTTAAAAGAAACTGAGCATATGGTTTAAAATGTAATATACTTACAAATCGTATATGGTTATTAAAAGTATAAAACTGTCAAATTTTAGAAATTTTATTAAAAAGGATATTGAATTATCGGATGGGGCGACAGTTATTGTCGGGGATAATGCGGTCGGCAAGACTAATATTTTAGAAGCGATCTATCTTTTGGCAATGGGGAAGAGTTTTAAAGCTCGGCTTGAGCGTGAACTTATAAATTATGATGTGGATATTGCTCGGATAAAAGGTAGCACGAGAAGTAAGAGTATCACGGGTACCACGGGAATGGAATTAGAAATTGTTTTGACAAACGGGGAGGTAGAACTCCATGGCGGGGGAGTACAGAGAGCGCAGAAAAAAAAATTATCGGTTAACGGAGTTAGCAAGCGTCTAATTGATTTCACCGGATGTTTGAAAGTGGTTCTCTTTGGTCCTTGGGATATGGATTTGGTTACTGCATCTCCGTCACTTCGGCGGAGATTCCTTGATTCGGTTTTGTCGCAGACCGATAGAGAGTATCGAAGATCGTTAATGATCTATGAAAAAGGTTTAAGGCAAAGGAATCGACTTCTTTTTAGAATTAGAGATGAAGGGGTATCAAGAGGACAGTTGATGTACTGGGATAGGTTGCTGATTAAACATGGACAATATATAACTCAGATGCGGGGGGAGTTTATAGGTTATTGCAATAGCAATAACGGAATAATGGGGTATGGGTTATGGGGTATGGGAATAGATGAACTTAAGAATGAAGAAATAAAAATAAATACCAATTCCAAATTGCCAATTTCCAATTACCAAATAGAATATGATATGAGTGTGATAAGCGAGGGGAGGCTTGAACAATATAAAAATGAGGAGGTAGCGGCAGGGATGACTTTGGTCGGACCGCATCGCGATGATTTCATCATCGAAATAACAAGTAACAAGAAAGAGATTAAGAAACTAAGAAATAAAGAAATAAATAAAGAGGAGAGGAATCTCGCAATTTTTGGAAGCAGGGGTGAACAGAGGATGGGGGTACTTTGGTTGAAACTTGCCGAGCTGTCATACATTGAATCGGTAACTCACGATAAACCAATACTTTTATTGGATGACATCTTTTCCGAGCTTGATCACGAGCACAGAGAGATAGTGATGGGGGTATGTAATAATCAACAAACTATAATCACAACTGCAGATCCTCACAATGTTGAAGGCCTTACCGGTATCAAGAAAATAAATATTAGAAGGTGAATCCTTTTTGGCTGGGGTGTTTTTCAAAAAGTGGAAATATAGATATAGAAAGGTGTAAAATGCGGTATGACCGGTGAGGTATCAAATAGGGGACCAATATCACAGAAGGAATTGGATTTGGAGATTCAAAATTTACCTGAAGCTAAAAGGTTTTTGTATTATGACATGTTAAATCAGAAGCAAATCCAATTAATGCCCGGAAAGGGGAATGTTAACTTAGAAGAAAGGGGCCAACTTATAAGAGATATCAAAAGCGGTCAGATCAAACCGGAAGAGGAACCAAAAAATAGTCCTTACGGCGATATAGATTTAGAAAAATTTCACGAAGGCGGCCAAAGTTCGCTTGACTCCAGACCCGATATTTACGAATTGGACTAAGTTTGTCTTTTTATGGTAGTTAGTCCTCACCTGCGTTCTCACTTATCTTACTTAGTTGGTATGTAATAAATACCGCGAGGGCTGTTACTAAAATAGCGTATATTGCAAGGGAAATTAAACCCGAGTTTTTACCAAAATAAGGCTTGATGTAGACACTTACCGCTTCTTTGATAAGCTCGTTCCAAGCGAGCGCTGAAACAAGTCCGAACCCGCTGGTTACAAGTTTTAACGATCTTTCAACGAACTGCTTTTTAAATACTTTTGCATCCTTCATCACCGTTTCGTGGATATTCTCCTGCTTGGCAAACTCTTCTTCGTATATTTGTTCTTTTGTTTTATTCATAGATGTGAATATTAATGATATAAATATTATAATGATTATAGTCAAAATATTCGAGTTTGTATAAGAAAACAAAATTTCG
>Ga0209727_1001959_pt1 | contig 15534 bp, 11 predicted proteins | sample RifGroC1_FD_183995 | JGI IMG/M metagenome (GOLD analysis project Ga0209727, IMG submission 183995) | Groundwater microbial communities from Rifle, Colorado, USA - Groundwater C1 (SPAdes) (version 2) | ecosystem: Environmental > Aquatic > Deep subsurface > Groundwater | place: Rifle, Colorado...
AGAAACGGAGTATCGCTTCAATCATCGGAACGGTAATTTATATCTCGATTTGCTTAAATTACTCCGTAACAATCCTCTTTAACTTCCTAAGCCCCTAAAGATATAGCAAATGCATCTATTTCAAATGTTAGTGAACATTTATGATTATGCTGATGACCAGACAATCTATGTCATTGAACCTTGGCTTTTAGAACCTATCTATCACCTTTGAAGTCAAAGAACCCAAAGAAGGGCTTATACAAATTAAACATGACAATAAGGTTTTGAATATTTTTTTAGAAGTTAAGATTGTAAAAGACATATTTGAAGATTTAGAGAATCTAAACTTGTGTATTCGATCTCAATGTCAATCAATTATCGAATACGCAATTTATGATGCTTAATGTCTAAATTGAATCACATAAAATCTGATAGCCGCTTTTTCTGTACACCTTGCTCATCAAAATTTCCTGGACTTAACCATTGTTGATAAGCTAGCTTTAAATCTGACCACTCTTCATCAATAATTGAAAACCACGCCGTATTACGATTTCTTCCTTTCACAATTCGATCTTGTCTAAATAAACCTTCATATTGAAACCCGAAACGCAATGCAGCTGCTTTAGACGGTTGATTACAATCATCACACTTCCACTCAATGCGTCGAAATCTTTGCTTAAAACATTGTTGTAATAATAGAAAAATAGCTTCTGTAGCAGCCCTCGACTTTTTCATTTTATGAGAGAAATAAACATTGCCGATTTCTATGGCACCGTTGTCGAGTCTAGGATTAAGCAGAGCAATCCATCCACAAATTTCACCCTCAATTTCAATTAGAAAATGTGTTGAGCCTTTAAAATTAAATGAATTTTTTAGTGATTCCGTAAGTACAGTTAAATTCAATGGTGCGGCATACGGCAAATAGGTCCAAAAACTTTCATCTGGCTCTGTTGCGACACAATTCCAAATTTGGGAAAAAGCTCGATTTGAAACTTCAGAATTGATATCAATTAAATTGACATAATTCCCCTCAATATTTCCACGCACTAGTTCACAAGGCTTAAAGTGCTCAACTGAAAAACTGGTGAGCTGTCCAAATTTGTTTTCTTGTGTTTCTTGATATTTGTACATAAAAAAATGCCAATTTTTATAATGCGAAGACAATTTAACCATAAAATTCATCTATGGACTGCATACGATGCCATAAGCATAGAAAATACCCTGAGAAACTTAAGGTTTTTGTAAGTGAGCAATTTATTAAATTAGGTAATTCGATTAGAATAGCTGAACTTGTTGTGACATGTGAATTTGCATGTGTCCGCACTTTCTCTTTCATGCTTTTGAAAATTCGCGTGGCTTATAACGGTAATGAATCAAATCCTTTCTTCTACATTGGAGACTTCTCCTTCCATTCGTGTGCTTGACGAATGGCAAGAAGCTATACCTGAAGATTTGTATATTCCCCCTGCTGCATTTGAAATTTTACTTGAGCAATTTGAGGGCCCTCTAGATTTCCTCATCTATTTAATCCAGAAAAATGGATTTGATCTTTTACAATTGGATATTTCCCCAATCGCTACCCAATATCTGTCTTATATGGATAGCATGAAATCACTCAATATCGAACTCACCGCAGACTATATGGTGATGGCTGCATTACTCGCCGATTTGAAATCTCGTTTGTTACTTCCAAAGCCTGTTGCTCTAGATCAATTTGAGAAAGATCCAAAACAAGAACTTATTGATCGACTTGAAACGTATTTAAGAATCAAACAAGTGGCTGAAAAATTAGGGCAAATGCCAATTTTTGAGCGAGATACTTTTAGTACTAACGTAAGCATAGGTCATATTGCTCCGATTTATGAAGGTTATGATGTAGATGCATTACGTGATGCTTTGTTTTGCGTATTCAATCGTCCTGAACCTGTTAAACATGTTGTTGCACAAGAACCTGTATTGTTAGAAGAGCGAATCGCCTTCATCGAAAGTCAACTTGCAACTGGTTTGAGCTTGAGTTTTATTGAGCTGCTAAATCCAAAACAAGGTCGTATGGGAATGGTTGTAACATTTATGGCTGTTCTTGAACTCACGAGACAACAAAAAATTCAAATTATTCATTCTGGTATAGAGGCTCCATTAACTATTCAAGGAGTATCAGCATGAGTTTAGAACAATTCGATTCACATGAAGGCATGTCACTTGAAGATATCCATCATGATGTTTTGTTGCAAATTGAGGCTATTTTATTTGCCAGCGACTCCCCAGTTTCACTAGCACGACTAAAAGAAGCATTTCAAAACCAATATAATAAGCAACAATTACGTACTTTTGTGCAACAGCTTGCAATGTTGCAGCATGGTCGATCTATTGAATTAATTGAAACTGCACAGGGCTTTCGTTTTCAAGTCCGTGCAAAATATCGAAATATTATCGCGCAAGTTTGGCCTGAACGTCCGACGAAACTTTCTCCTTCTTTACTCGAAACGGTTGCAGTGATTGCTTATCATCAACCTGTAACACGTGCTGATATCGAACAAATTCGTGGTGTTTCAAACAATAGCCAAAACTTGAGAACGCTTTTTGACTGGAACTGGATTAAAGAATCTGGTTTTAGAGATTTACCTGGAAGACCCGCGTTGTTAGTTACAACGCCTCAATTTTTAAATGCTTTTGGTTTAGCTTCGCTAGGTCAATTGCCTCCCCTACAGAACGCCAAGGAAGCATTCATGGCTCTCGATGCACATGCGCCGAAGTCTTGAGAAGGTGAACTGTTGATCATTATGTCTAAGGTTGTGCTGTCATGAGTGAAAAATTACAAAAGGTACTGGCGAGAGTGGGGTTAGGCTCACGTCGTTATATGGAAGAAGTTATTGCTGCTGGTCGTGTCAGCATCAATGGTAAAATCGCCCAAGTGGGTGAACGTATTGAACCGACTGATGAACTCCGTATCGATGGTCGTAAAGTACAATTCCAGATTGAAGACGAAATACGTCGTCGTGTATTGATCTACTACAAGCCTGAAGGTGAGATTTGCTCACGCAATGATCCTGAGAAACGCCCTACTGTATTTGATCACTTACCCCAAATCGCCAATGATCGTTGGGTGATGGTGGGTCGTCTTGATATCAACAGTACTGGTTTATTGATTTTTACAAATGATGGTGAGCTTGCTAACCGCTTAATGCACCCTTCAAATGAAGTAGAACGTGAATATGCCGTGCGTGTTATGGGTGAAGTCACTCCGCAAATCCGTAACAATATGCTCAAGGGCGTCGAACTTGAAGATGGTCCTGCTAAGTTTGAATCTTTCTCCGAAATTGGTGGCGATGGAATTAACCGTTGGTATCAAGTTGTTGTGAAAGAGGGTCGTAATCGTGAAGTACGTCGTATCTTTGAATCACAAGGTTTAAAAGTAAGTCGTCTACTCCGTACTCGTTACGGTACAGTGATTTTGCCACGTGAATTACGCACAGGTCGCTGGATGGAACTCGATAAAGCCGATATCGATAACTTAGCGAAATCAGTTGAATTAAAACCTCGTCAAGGTACGGGCTTATTCGGTATGGCAAAACGTCGTACTGAACGCATGAGTGAAAAACCAATGGCGGCGCGTCGTGGAGGTTATTTACGTCAACAACGTCGTGATGATGAACAACCAGAGCAACAACAACGCCCAAATGCCAATAATAACGGCAACAGTGGACGCAAAACTATTGGCCTGAATAAAGGTTTTAAAAAGTTCTAATTGCTCAGCAATTTAAATAAAAAAACGCTCAAATTTGAGCGTTTTTTTATGGGACTTAGATATGAAAATCAGAAGCTAGCTAAGCAATACCTTGTGGAATTGCTTTTAATAATTTTTGAGTATATTCATGTTGAGGATTCAAATAGAGCTCATCTGAATTTGCAATTTCAACCACTTCCCCATGATTCATGACCATTACTTGATCTGAAATATATTTCACCACAGATAAATCATGAGAAATAAAAATATAACTCAAACCAAACTCATCCTGTAAATCCTGAAGCAAGTTTAATACCTGAGCCTGTACAGACACATCAAGCGCTGAAACTGACTCATCACAGATCAAAATCTCAGGTTTCAAAGTTAAGCAACGTGCAATCGCAATCCGTTGACGCTGTCCTCCCGAAAACTCATGTGGATAACGATCATATGCTTCAACAGGTAGGCTAACACGCTCCAGAAGCTCTAGTGCAATTTTTTTACGCTCTTGATCATTTTGACCGATCCCATGAATACGCATCGGTTCAAGTAAAATCTGCCCAATGGTAAAACGAGGATTTAATGATGCGTAAGGATTTTGGAAAATGATCTGAATTTTACGTTGATAGAGGGCAAATTCCTTCTCTGACATCGCAAGAATATCTTTACCATCTATAAAGGCCTGACCACCAGTTGCTTCATGCAATCGCATAAGTAACAAACCAATTGTCGTTTTCCCAGATCCAGACTCACCCACCAAACCCAATGTTTTGCCCTTTGCCAGTTTAAAGGAAACACCTTTCACCGCCTGAAACTCATCACGTCCCCATAAACCTTTACGACTATAAAATGATTTTTTGAGATTTTGTACATCCAAGATAATCGGCTCGTCACCTGTTAAGCCACGACTACGTTCTTGCAGATGAGACGTTGACAGATTAATGGCTTCGATAAGCTGACCATTTTCTTGTTTCATAAAGTCACTGGTCACAGGTAAACGATATGGACGTGAAGATAGTTGTGGACGACAATGCAACAATGCTCGCGTATAGACATCATTCGGTTGTTCTAAAACTTGTTGAGCATCTCCACTTTCACGAATTTCACCATGACGCATTACAATCACTTCATCGGCAATTTCACCGACCAATGCCAAATCATGGGTAATAAACAACATTGACATTTCACGACGCTGACGCAAAGACTCCAACAAATCAATAATTTGTTTTTGAATGGTGACATCTAGTGCAGTTGTAGGCTCATCCGCAATCAATAGTTTCGGTTCACAAGCGATCGCCATCGCAATCATCACACGTTGTTGTTGACCACCAGATAATTGACTTGGATAAGCATCGATCTTGGTGTCGGGAGATGGAATACCGACTTCTTTCAATAATTCTAAAACACGTGCACGAGCTTGTTTACGTCCCATACCCAAGTGGATACGCAAAACCTCTGCAATTTGATCACCAACGGTAAATACTGGATTTAATGATGACATTGGCTCTTGGAAAATCATCGCAATATCTTTTCCACAAATATTACGTAACTCTGCAACAGATAGATTGAGTAAGTCTTTATCTTCAAAACGGATTTGGCTCTGTTCTGAAATTTGACTTTGTCCTTTCGGTAACAATCCCATAACTGCCAATGAAGTGACTGATTTACCACTTCCCGACTCTCCAACTAAAGCAACTGTTTTATTTTTTGGGATACTAAACGAAATCCCTTTAACAGTTTTAATCCATTGTTTGCTCTCGGATTTAAAACTCACCTCAAGATTTTCAACTTTTAATAACGGTGATTCATTTATTGTTGTCATCTCATCTCACTCCGCTATTTCAGTTTTGGATCCAATGCATCACGTAATGCATCAGTAAACATAGAAAATGCTGTCACTAACACCGCCATCGCAATCGATGCGGCAGCCAATTGCCACCATTTCCCTAAAATCAATTCGGTTTGTGCCTCATTCAACATACTGCCCCATGACACAACACCGACAGGAACACCAAAGCCGAGGAAGCTTAAGATCACTTCTGACTTGATAAACGCTACCACTAGAATTGAAATCTGAACCAACGCGATATGACTCACGTTCGGGAAAATATGCACAAACATACGGCGGAAATGGCTGACCCCAATTGCTTTGGCAGCAAGTACATATTCACGAGATTTATGCTTCATATATTCAGCACGAATCAAACGGAACACTCCTGTCCAGCCTGTTAAACCTAGAATTAATACAATCGAAAGAATACCTTTCTGCTGCAAAACCGCTGCAACAGCCAAAACCAATAATAGATAAGGTATTGAGGTAAAGATGTTATAGAACCAATTGAGCACATCATCTACCCAACCACCAAAATATCCCGCGATTGCACCAAGAAAAGTCCCAATTACAACAGCTAAAAGTGCTGATAGTAATCCTACAAGAATCGAAGTTTCTGCGCCTTTAATCGTTTTAAGGAGAACATCTTGCCCCCATTTATCTGCACCGAATGCCAAAGTTGATTTCAGCTCTTGCTTTTGATCAAGTAACTCGCCTCCAAGTTGCTGATTGATTGCTTGCATATCCGATGCCAATGGATCGGTTACACCGTAGTAATCAATGGCTGCATTGCCTGAGGTTTGTTGTGCTGTTTGAGTATTTAATTCCCGTAAAATATCTTTTAAAGGATCGACTGGATTTTCAGGTAGAACTTCCACTTGCTTGGCGACTGGACTCAGAGGCGAATCTTCAGTATCAGCGCCCATAAAGGTTGGCGGTGCATAACTAACTGCGACTTCTTTGTTCCAATCCGAGGCGATTACGCCTGTAACAGATAGTAGCAGCACAATGAAATAGGCGAATACGATGAATAAGGATGCCATAGCAATACGATCAGCTTTTAATCGTTGTACTGCCAAACGCCATAATCCTGAAGATGCGGTATTAGTCTGAACTTGCTCTTTTCGTTTTGATAATACACTCAGCATAGTTCACCTACTTCAACTCTACACGCGGATCGATTAATTTATAAATCAGATCAGCAATTAAGTTAAAAAACATGGTCGCAGCGGCCACGTAAACCGTAATCGCTTTAATCACAGGAAAATCACTTCGTTCAACAGCAATAATGACTTCTCGACCGATCCCTGGAATACCAAAAAAGCGTTCGATCAAAAAGGCACCAATTAACAAAGCAGGTAAAGTTGCCATCACATCCGTCACAATCGGAATCGAAGCATTACGTAAAACATGCACGCCATAGACACGTCGTTCACTCACCCCTTTAGCGCGTGCCGTGCGCACATAGTCCTGATTCACCTCATCTAAAATAAAGCTACGATACAGTCTTAAAGTCGGGGCGATACTTACCACCAACATGATAAGAACAGGTAATAAAGCATATTTGAATAGATTTTCACTGAAGCTATCGCTCCAGCCTTGAACTGGAAACCAACCAAGTTGATAAGCAAAGAAGTATTGAAAAATAATGATATAAACCAAAATACTAATCGACATTCCAATCGTGCAAAGCATCATTACCATACGATCAGTCAAACTTCCTCGCACTGAGGCAACAGCCAACGCCAAAATGATCGAAATAACGGTTTGTAAAATCGTCAATGGAATCAAAATCGTCAATGATGGCCCTAAACGCGTGCTTATAATTTGCGAGACCGATTCACCTGTACTCCAACTCACACCATAATCGAAGCTTATAATTTGCTTGATAAAGATCCAAAGTTGAACGTAATAAGGCTGATCGACACCTAACTGTTGACGGATATTTTCTATTTGCTCAGGATTCGACATTTTTCCTGCCAAGATATATGCAGGATCTCCCCCCACCCAATTGAATAAGAAAAAAATCAGCAGCACGACCCCGAGCATCGTTGGGATCATCTGCCATATACGGCGTATGATATATGCCAGCATAAAGATGCTCCCTTATTTCACTCGTTGACCTGTAATTTCATCAAAAAATGCTTTGTTGTTCGGTTTACGTCCGAGGAAATCTTCGACCAACTTTTCTGCTGGTTTTTGGCTACCTTGAGATAAAATTGTTTGTCGATAATGCTGACCAACTTTTGGATTATTTAAGTTATCGCCAAATGCCGACAACATATCCAAAGCCATAACCTCAGACCACATATATCCGTAATAACCTACTTGATAACCATTCATGATGTGATTGAACTGTCCAGGGAACTCAGTTGTTGGTACGTACCCAAGTGCTGTAGCATTTTCCATTTTCTTCCACACATCCAATGGCTGTACCTTCAAAGCATCCGTTCCATGCAATGCCATATCATACTGGGCGTATAAAGTTTGACGTGCATAATGCAAACCACGACCGTAACTATGTACAGCGGCTAACTTTTTAATTAATGCTTCATCAACTCTTGGGCAGGCAGGTTGGCAATAATCTGCAAGTTTAGAAAGTGTCTCTTTTCGTCTTGCCCATTCTTCATACATCTGAGAAGGAGCTTCTACAAAATCTCGCTCAACGGTAGTGCCCGTTTGTGATGAATATCGAGTGTTGGAAAGGATGCCATGTAAAGCATGTCCAAACTCATGTACAAAAGTTTCTAGCTCATCACTGGTCAATCCTTGACGGTTAAAGTTAGTCACTAAAGCTGAAATAGGTTTACGATCAGTTAATGTACTTCGCCCATAAACACTCCACACAGCAGCATGACCATATTTCCCTTCACGTGGGAATTTGTCCATGTATAGTCCGCCCAGCAATTTTCCAGTTTTGGTATCCGTTACATCGTAATATTCAACTTCATCTTGCCACGCAGGCACTTTTACAGGTTTAAACTCGATACCATATAAGTTAGATGAAATCGCAAATAACCAATCTTGTGCTGCTTGAGTTGGAAAATATTCACGCAGTTTTTCTTGATCTACTTGATATTTAGCTTTGCGTAACTTTTCACTCCAGTACGCTTCACTCCATCGTTCGATTTTGGCTTGCTCAAGTGGAATATTTAATGTTTGAGCTTTAAATGCTTGTAAGGTTTGTACTTCTTTTTGTTCTAAAGGCGAAACTGTTGCATGAATATCTGCCAGAAAGGTATTCACTGCTTCAGGTGTTTTTGCCATGCGTTTTTGTAAAACCCATTCAGCATAACTTGATTTTCCAAACAGTTTTGCAAGTTCATATCTCAAATCGACAGCTTGTTTTAATAAATTCAGATTCTTTTCACCACCACGGCGTGTAAATGCGACTTGATAACGCTTTCGTGCCTCGTCATTTTCTGCAAGCTCCATAAATGGACGATATTCTGGATATTCAAATCCTAGTAAATAACTTCCTTTTTCATTTTTCTTTAAAGCATCAATATAGCTTTGTGGTAAACCTTTTAACTCAGCAGCAGTAAATTCTAGCTTCTGCTTATTATCACGAACGTTCCGACTATATTCTTGCTCTATTTTAGTGAGTTGATCCAATATTTCTTTTAAACGCTGCTGTTTATCAACAGGGAGTTGTATCCCTTTTTCTTCAAAATCTTTCAAGATATCAGCTTGAAACTTTTGATCGATAGGATCAGTAGATTTAATTTTTTTAAATTGTTGATAAAGTTTTGAATTTTGCAAAATTTCAGTTTGAAACTGACTAATTTTAACCTCACAATCTTCTGCAGCTTTGCGAACTGCTTCATCAGGATCTACGTTGCTATATAAACCGATTGGACCGTAAAAATTCTCAAAAGAAGCAAGAATCGCATCCCATTTTGCCAATATTGGAGCGGCTGGCGTATCTTGAGCAAGTTGAAGAGCTTCTAAGGACGTAAGCTGTTTTTTAACATCGTTAATTTTGGCGTCACATAATGCTGGAATATCTTTTGACTGAAATAACGGTAAGGTTTGTCGAGTCAAGTTATCTGCCGATGAAAATTGATTAACTCCCATCGTGAGTAGGCAGAAGGTGGTGAGTTTTAAATTGTAATGTTTCATTGTTACTCCAGTTCTTTAAATTTTATTTCTTCATATCAATATCGATGTACATCCACTCCGCAGGAAGTATTGGATGCTTTTTAAAACCAATCACTCGAGGCTGCGCCAGAATATTTCGGTAACGAGCACCGATCACTTGTACAGGCATATAAACCTCTAAAATACGTGACATTTTTCTGTATATGGCATCGCGCTCTGGACCTGGCACCATGTTTTGAGTTTGTTCATAAAGACGATCAAATTCAGGAATTTTGATACAACCATTGTTCGTTACATTGATATTTTTGCCATAAAACAACTGCATAAAATTATCGGCATCAGGATAATCTGCGATCCAAGCTGAAGCTTTGAACATGGTTTTACATTGCTTTTCCAACTTCAAGGCTTCTGAAAATGGGAGAGATTGTGTGGTCATCTGTATCTTGAGACCATCAAGGATTTTCTTCCAGAATTCAGCTTGTTGTTGACTACGTAAACTACTACCACTAACAGTCATCTCTATGACCAAAGGCTTACCATTTGGCAAGGTTCTCCAACCATTTGTACCAACTTTGTACAGATAACGATCTAATAATAGATTGGCTGCTTTGACTGAATAAGGAATACTTGATCTGTAATTTGGGTCATAACCAACAACACCTTCTGGGATTGGTGCTTGTAATTTTTTAGCATCACCTTTTTGCAAGATATTGATGTAGTTATCTGCAGAAAATGCCATCGCAATCGCACGGCGTAAGGCTATTTTTTCTTTGCTTAATCCCCCAACAACAGGGTTTTGCATGTTCCAATAATGATAGTCAAGTGATGGATCAACGATGCGAGATAATTGCACACCTTTTTTCACCAATTCAGGTTTTAACTTACCATTTTGTAAAGCCTGTACAGTCAATTCACCATCAAGTTGAAATAAGTCAACCTCATCTTTACTGAATGATAACCAGCGGGATTGCCCTTCTTCCATCACTTGGATGTCAATCACACCAATCTGAGGCATTTTTTTGCCTTGCATCGCTTTTACAATTTTCTGGTCTTCAGGGGAACTCGCTTTAAAGTTCCATACAAAACTACGAAAATCAGGATTGGCTTTTAAAATAATTCTTGAACCTGGTGTCCAGCGAGATAACATATAAGGTCCTGTACCCACAGGATGACCCATCGCAAACCCAGCTTTGTTTCGATATTTTTCGATCACTTCTCTTGCCACAGCACCTGCTGGTTGATGTGCAAGTAACATTGGAAAGTTTTGGTCTGGTCGAGTTAGACGGATAACCAATGTGTATCGGTCTGGCGTTTGTAATCCCACAATCGGTTGGTCGTAATTGAATTTGCCATTCTTTTGCGCTTGCTTCTGTAACGCATCCATTCCAACAATACGTCCATCCAGTAACCAACTGTTCGGTGAATGTAGATTCGGATCCAAGAGTCGTTTAAAGGTATACGCATAGTCAAAAGATGTGAGTTCACGTTTTTTTCCTTTAAAAGCAGGATCATTTGCAAAATAAATCCCTTTTTGCAAACGGATGGTATACGTCAAACCATCTGCACTAATCTCAGGTAATGCGACTGCCGTGCGAGGGACTAACTTTGCTGGCGATGCTAAATAATCATATGTATATAAAGTCTCGAAAATCGAACCATTCACATGTGCAGAATACAAATCATGCACACCTGCAGGATCAAAACCAGTTTCAGCGACTGGAAAGACATAACGCAATACTTTATTTGGATCAGCTGGACTTTTAGCAAATGTCAAAGTGGTTGTAGAACTCGCTATAAGCCCAACACAAAGCGCCAAACTGTAGGATTTCAATGAAAGTTTATAATTTTGCTTCATCTTGAACTCAACACTTATTTTTGTCGTGGTGAAGCAATATCTAAATATTGCCAGTTACTGTTCATAATTGGATGGGCTTTAAAACCTTGAACGTGGGATTGGATCACCCAATTTCGAATACGGGTATCTTGTAAAATTAGAGGATTGTCAGCTTCAATTTGACGACTCATTTTTTCGTAATATGGCATGCGCTTTTCTGGAGGCTGTTGCATCGCTTGTTTATACAAACCATCATAAGCGGATGAGCTATAGCAAGACTGATTACCTCTGCCTACATTCGGTCCATATAATAGTTGCGTGAAATTTTCTCCTTCAGGATAGTCTGCATGCCAAGCTCCACCCCAAATCATATATTGACATTGCGTCGCTGCTTTTAAGTTATCTGCGAAGTTACTTACTCTGAAATCTGCGCGAATGCCGATCGCATCTAAATTCTTTTTCCACAACTCCGAATACATCACTGAGGATGAGCCACTTTCAGTATTTATTTTTAGAACAAGTGCTTTGCCATTTGGCAGATTTCGATAACCATCAGCACCTTTTTTATAACCAAAATGATCTAACAGTTTATTAGCCAAACTCGGGTTATAGCCAATACTACTTCGATATTTTGGATTGTGCCCATTTACCCCCGCGGGTACCAACATTTCAGCTTTAACAGCCTGTCCTTTTCTTAATATCCGAATATATTCATCAACATTAAATGACATCGCAATTGCGCGTCTTAATGCAATTTTGTCCAAACTGTTCCCACCTATGATTGGATCACGCATATTCAGCATGGTATAGGTGATCTCAGCCTCCTTGTTCGGATAAAGTCGAATCCCCTTTTGTCGCATGGCAGGCTTAAGTTGATTATTTTGGTCTAAAACTTTAGGAATGGAACTCGAGGTGAGCTTATCGAAATCGAGTTGTTTTGATTGAAATGCCAGCCAACGTGACTGCTCTTCTTCAATAATACTGATATTTACTTTACCAATTTGAGGCATTTTTTTGCCTGTCATTTCTTTAACTAACTGGTTATCCCAAGCAGTTCCTGTCGATTTAAAATTCCAAACAAAACCTCGATAATCTGGGTTAGCTACTAGTTCTATTTTACTACGGGGCACATACTTACTCAGCATGTAAGGTCCTGTACCTACGGGGTGCATTCCCAATCGATCTTTATAATAATCAACTACTTCACGAGCAGTAGCACCAAACGTACTATAAGCTAGAATATAGGGAAAGTTATAATCAGGTTGAGTCAAGGTAAATTGAAGTGTGTATCGATCTAAGGCTTTTACCCCCTCAATCTTGGCATCATAATTGAAGCGACCTGTTTGTTTTGCTTGCTCAACTAAGGCATTTGCACCCACAATTTTCTGGTCGATAAATGCATATGAAGAAGAATGATTTTTAGGATCTAAAATACGTTTGACCGAATACACATAGTCTTCTGCAATTAACTCTCTACGCTGACCTTTAAATGCTGGATCAGCAGTAAAATAAATACCTGGCTTTATTTTAAATATATAAACTTTCCCATTTTCTTTGATCACAGGCATACTTTGTGCCGTAGCTGGAACCAACTTGACAGGATTAGCTAGATAATCGTATTGCAGCAATCTCTCAAAAATAACATCGGCTACATTACCGCTATAAAAATTAAAAGTTTTGACCATATCAAAACCATCGTCAGGCGCTTCAAATGCGATTCGAAGCACCTTATCCGCTTGCGCTGGAGTTTTAGCGTTTCCCAAAGGAGCAAATACAATAACGGTTGAGAACAAAGCGACCGTAAAAAATTTAGACTTCAATTCAATGCTCACATTATCGTTTTTTAATAAATACTAGACTTTCGAATAGCATTCAACCACACATCGATCTCACCTGCCTGACTTAATCCAATGATCTTGTTCACAAAAATGAATGGTTTGTGATATTTTTACCAATCATAAAAATAATTCAGATGTAAAACCGACATCAAGACCCAAAATTACATTGCTAATTTCATGCCACTTTTCAAACAAATTTAAAAATAGAAAAATTAGACTCCCGTCTATTCACCCCTCCAATCAATATTTATTCATCCTAATTAAAAGTAACTTTATGCAAAATCTCATTTTTTCATAATATTCTTAACAATTAAAATAAGAGGCTATAAATACATGTTTTAAAATACATAAAATAAAAATGCACCAAATAAATGCACATATAAATTAGCATGTTTCATTTTAATACCATGTATAAAACCTAGAAAACTGTAAAAAAATGCCAATAAAAAATATTTTTATAAATTCATAATTTTTTAATAAATAGTAAAAATATGAAAAGCTTATTCAATAAAACTAGAACGCTTTTACACAATTTACTCTAGATTAAACCTGATCCAAAAAATGTATTTGGCACATGTCTTGCTAAAACGCTCTTGTTCAGTCTTTAAGAGTGACAATCCACTAGGGGTTATAAATTTAATGAAAAAAACTAATTTCGTTCAATCAAATGCTATGCCAAAAGCGAGCAAAACCGTACTCAAACTCAGTACCCTGAGTCTCAGTATGTTGTGTTTAACAATGACCCATGCAGCTGAAAATGAGTCGACCACGGAGGATAAACCCGCCAAAGTCGTCAAAGTTGCCGTTACAGGATCATCGATTAAAGGCGTTGCTGCACAGAGTGCATCTCCGATCACGGTGATTAGAGCAGATGACCTTGTAAAGCAAGGTGTTACAACAGTCGAAGAAGCTTTAACCAAGGTTAGTGCCAATCAAGCAGGGTTTTCTACAGCTCAAAATGTAGGTGCAAGTAATACTGAGGGTTCTTCTGCGAATCTTCGAGCATTAGGTACGGATAAAACATTAATCTTATTAAATGGTCGACGTTTAGCATACAGTCCATTTAGCACCTCAACCACAAACCTAAATATTATTCCAATGGCAATGGTTGATCGTATTGAGATTTTACGTGATGGTGCTTCGGCAATTTATGGTGCGGATGCAATTGCTGGGGTAATCAACTTTATCACCAAGAAGTCTTTTGAAGGTTTAAATATTAGTGCTGGCTTTATTCAACCAGAACAAAGTGGTGGTGATAAACAAGACATTTCAATTTTTGGGGGGTATGGTGATCTTGATGAACAAGGCTTTAATCTTATGGGGGTTATTGACTATCGTCGTTCAAATGACATTATGGCGAAAGACCGTAAAATTAGCCGACGCGGTGGTTTAATACCGGAGCTTGGTATTGATGGAACTTCTGCAAATGGTTTCCCAGCAAATTTTCGTGATCCCGTTACAGGAGCTCTTGGTAATCCTTATGGCGATCTAAACTGTAATAATGCACCTAATACTATCGCTGATAGTGGGCTCTGCTATCTCAACACACAAGCATTGATAGGAATTGTACCCAAAACAGAAACAATATCTGCTTTAGGACGAGGTACGTTCAAATTAAATGATAATTTCAATGCTATCGCTGAATATGTTTACTCACGAAATGAGGTGACTACATCAATCGCACCTGATGTTTACAGCCGCTCCGTTACTCTTCCTTCTACAAGTCCATACTATCCTGGTAATGGTATAACTCCTGAAGTTGCTGGATTAAGTGGTAATCCCCTTGAACTTTATTTGAGATCACAAGCTGGTAATCGCATGTCTAATCCAGTGAATGAATCACATCGGGCATTAATCTCTTTAGAGGGTGAAGCTTACGGTTGGGATATCAATACAGGTTTATCTTATGCACGTAGTGAAGCGACAGACGGTTTTGCTGGAGGGTATTTAAACAAAAGTAAACTCCAAGATGCTTTAAACAATGGAACCATTAATCCTTTTGGTCCTAGTGAAAATCAAGAGCTTTGGAAGTCCTTTGAAGTAAAAGGCGATACTAACACTGGTACGCTCACAGCCACCACATTTGACTTTACTATTAGTTGAACCGTACCGGGTTTGTCGGAGACCACTTTTCTTGAGAGAATGTCCCGATGAAAAAAGTAAAATACACCCCTGAAATCAGAGATAGAGCGGTTCAATTATTGATTGAATCTGAAAAAGATTATCC
>Ga0209727_1001964_pt1 | contig 15510 bp, 30 predicted proteins | sample RifGroC1_FD_183995 | JGI IMG/M metagenome (GOLD analysis project Ga0209727, IMG submission 183995) | Groundwater microbial communities from Rifle, Colorado, USA - Groundwater C1 (SPAdes) (version 2) | ecosystem: Environmental > Aquatic > Deep subsurface > Groundwater | place: Rifle, Colorado...
TACTGCTTGTTGCTGTGCTTGCTGACGTTGTTGACGAATCTGATCAATTTCATCTTGCGTACGCAAAATTGACGTAGGAACACCCAAGCCCATGCCTGTGACCTGAGCAACCGCATCAAAATCAATGTTGTCTAAGATGCTTTGATCAATTGCTGCAATATTCCCTAATCCAGCGATAAAGCGTTCAATTGCTGTCACTTCTTCTAGCTGTTGAGAACGCGCTAAAGCTGAGATGAATTTGAATGATAGATTGCGACCCTGCATTTCTTCGGGTGCTTCACCGATCACGCCTGCACGATATGCAAGCCCGAAAGTACGCTCTAAAAGCGGTGTAAGTAATTCAGCTTGCCAGCGACCATATAAAGGACCTAATTGTTGGCGAATCAGATCGACACGGACGTGAACCTCTGTTGCGGTCATTGCTGGTCCATCGGCTGGCTGTAATTGATCAGCCATCATCTTTTTACGAATGCCACCTTGTAGCAATTGCAGCAACTCAACGCCGACTTGATAACCCTTGCCATCATCCATGCGCTGCATAGAATCAACGGAATTAGCGACAACGATCTTGCCACCACCCAAACGCACAGTTCGCGGATTTAAAACACCATCATCTTTAGCAATCCACATGCCGAGCGTTGAAATCTCTGCACTTCGTAACGTATCTCGCACTAACTTGTTTGCTGTTTTGGCATCAGGTAAAGCTGTTGATACTTGCCCAATGCCGTAAACAGTGTTAGGTAACTTTCGATAGCGAGGAATTACAAAAGGAAACTCGTTATAGCCCGATTCTTTTAAAATATGCTTTGCTTCTACTTCGATGTGATATGAAGCAAAAGGCATCTTTTTAGCTAAAACATATGGGCTGTCACTTTGTTGGATGTTTCGTGGCTGAACAACAGTAATCACTTTGAACTTGGTGTCAGGCTTTTCTTTGTAAGTATTGCGGACTTTCTGACTGACTTTGTTCTCTCCATACTCAGCAACTAATGCTGCTGCTGTCATGTCAAACTCTCGATACAGCGTATCAATCCGTTGATCTTGACGAGTTGAAGCTAAATAGCATTGCCCAATGTCATAAGTCTGAAAGACGTAACCGCCACCAGCTTTGCGGTCAACATCTGAATACATCACACCCCAACCAGCGACAACACAATCAGTCACTAGATCAAAGATTTCACTATCAAAGTTTGCACCATGAATATTGCGCCAAATGAATTGCGCAATCACATCAAGCCACTGTTCACCATCAGTTAATTCTGAAGGATCATCCACACCATCAGGCACAGCTTTAAACCATAATGCATTGGCTGGCGTAGTTCCTGAAATGATGCTCGATACAAGCAGTTGCGTTGCTTCTGCTAATGTTGAATCAAGTAGCTCTGCTCGTTGTGTCTTGCGTGATTCTGTTACGTCATCACCAATAAAAGATTGCTGACGCTCAGGTGCAGCATAGCGATAGCATTCCGTCCACTGTGATTCATAGCGTGAACGTTCTGCTTTCAGCTCTCCCAAGCGTTTACACAATTTAGCTACTTGATCACTCATATTAGCCCCCTAAAGTGGTTTTCTTTTGAGTGTCTGTAGCTGATGAAAGCACAGTTGAAGCACTGCGTTTCTTACGTTCTGCAATAGACGCATTCGCACTTTGCTGTGCTTCGGCTTGTGCTTTTTTTTCCGCTGCTGCTGCATCAAAGCCTTGAGAAGCTGCTTTAGTGTCAGTGAGACCGATGGCATCAGTGACAGAGGAAAAGATTTTTCCAACAGTTCCGCCACACATTAGTCAGCCTCCTTCGTAGTCCATCCATCTTTTGTTAAGAATGGAACACGTTTTTTAGGCTTAACTTCACCAGTTGACCCTGAACTTGCGTTTGCTTCGCCCTGAGTAGACTTCTTTAGCTCAGCCAATTGCGCCTGCACTTCCTCTAATTGGCGTTTGAGTTCTTCGTTAGTTGGTTCGGTCGCTTTGGTATCAGGCGTTTCATCAGCCTGAATATGCTCTAAAGCTGCATCAGCAATTTCAGCTGTGGTTTGTCCTGTGTTTTCTGTAGTTGCGCCAGGTGTTTTAATTGTTCGACTAGCCATAAAAAAGCCCTATTCGTTGTTGATAAACGGATAGAGCTAGTTTTGGTTTGTTAGTGTGTGGATTTGTTGTGTGATTGAGCCTCTTTGAATGTGGTCATTTGACATACTCCGTAATTAAACGAATAACCAAAAACATGGTCAAAGTCGCTGCTATTACACCCCAAGCAAAAAAGAATCCTCTACCAAACCATTCCAAAATCGCAGGGGTTGAAAGCTCTCCGTTATACCAACGCCATGCATACTTGATTGATACAAACAGCGCTGTTCCATAGATGATTGCTATCGCAAAGTCTTTCATTCCCCACCACCCTTGAGCGCTTGCTCTTTCTCTAAAGCCTTGCGTGCAATGTCTTTGGAATATGTATGGTCTTCTGACATCTTCACCGCCCAATAGCCATTTAACTCGCACCCATTCAGATCAGCTTCTTTTTGCATATGAGGGATGGGGTAAGCGATTTGATCCAAGGCAAGCGATAAAGCATCTATTCTTAATTGCTGTTCATTGATTTTTTCTTGAAGGTGTTGCCAAACTTGATCAGCAACAGTCATTGTCATGTTTGGATAAAAACCAACATCTTCATTAAATCTGTTCCAATTTGGTCCGAGATGATTAGCCATCATCTCTTCGCCAGTTGTTTCAATTAGCCAATTTTCGAGTTCAAGGTTTCTTCTCATCACTTCACCCCTACTTTGCAATTCGGACTAACATGATTCTCAATGTGTGAGTCGTCCCTCATGTCGTTGTCAATACGATGACCTGCTGAGATTTCTTCGGGTGTTGCGTGTCTAAAGTTTGACTCATGCGCAAACGAGTATTCACCCTTGCTCCAATAAGCTCTAATAAACTCATCGTTGTAGGACTGAATCCTCATAACCTTGTTTTGACTACTGTTCTTTAAAACTACAGCTTCACCGACCTTAAACATGCTCACCTCCATAAATAGATTCGTAGTCTGCGATGGCTTGTTTTAGGTCTTCCAACTTGTAAACCTCACCCCATGTCTTCATCAGATCAATGCTTTCGCCTTTCCACTTTTTGACCATGCAGTCGTCTTTATGGCTCCATTCTGGCAACCAAGCGTTCCACCACACAGCACCAATAAGTTTTAAATAAGTTGACCGTACAAAATGTGTTGCTCCATCAGGCGCACCCTCAACAACTTTCCTTGCTTTCTCAACACCGTGCTTCTGGATAAATTGGATTGCATTCATTGGCTTTGCTCCTTGTCACGGCTGGTCACGTTCTTATTCATGCTGCCACCTCTAATTTTTCACGTGCTTTCAATAGCTTGTTGTACATATCAAGCGTGCAATTAATTCGACCAGCTATGATGTGACCTATGTTTCCTGGTGTGCATTCTGCTAGTTGAGCTAAGTGTTCTCGCTTACCTTCGTAACGTTTAAGCCAATCCTCCATTTCCTTGCGTTCTCTAGGATCAGGATATTGGCGAGTTCCATAAGGTTTTAATGGCTTGTCGATTTCCTTAGTGTTTTCAAAAAATGGCAGCTCTTGAATCAAGTGATGCTCTAACCCGTTATCCATTGCGTACTTAACTCGTTTAGCTGTGCAAAGCTCATAATCAGGACGACCTTTCTTCGCTGCTAGATTCTGCAAAGCTGCTCTAATTTGAGTGAGTGTTGGAGTCACTTAGCACCTCCGAACAATTGCTTAGCAAAGTCGGTTGCTTGGTATGTGATACACGAAACTTTTTCGATATAACCCAAGTCAATCAAAACCAAAATGATGGTGTAAGCCTTAGTTTTTGTTGACTCAATCACATCGCTTCTTAATTCTGAAAGTTTGAACGGCTTAGTTGCATGAGAAGCAAAGATCAAAATATCTAATCCGTGCTCAATTGCTTCTCTTTTAACTTTTAGATCAACAGTTTTACTCATACCGCTAATTCCTCATCTAACTGATCAGCGAAGTTGTCTAAAACGTCCAGCAGATCAAGCTGACCAATGTCATATTTGTATGTTTGCCACTCGCCCTCACGTGGTTCTCTTTGAATGCCTGTCTGCTCTCTCCAAAGCATTACAAACTGTTCACCGTGAACGTAATCAGGAACAGAACCAGTTGCCCAAGCTGAAACAGTGCTACCGCCTTGCACGTCCAACACATAAGCAATCTTTTCGTGCGACCAACCTAAATTGCGTAAATCAAGAATCATGCGATTGAAGTCTGGAAGCTTGTAACCTCTCTTTTGGACTATGAATTTCTTAGCTTTTTTTCGGGCTTCGACAAAACGCGCGCGTGCGCGAGGATCATTCGTTAAAGCATTTCCATCAACTCGCATGTTCACCTCGCTCTCCTAAAACTCTCTAACATCCCAAGCATTGTTTTTTTCATTCCAATGCACTGATTTAAAAGAGAAAGGATATAAACTGGCTGCTACTTTAATTTTGACTAAAGCATCATCTTCCCAGTGACCTTTCACTTCATGGACTTGCAGTTCAAAATCTTTGGTCATAACGAAAAAATCAGGTTTGTAGAACGTCTTATCTGCCAATCTCAAATTGATACAATCGAACTTGAACCAAAGGATTTCGCCTTTCATTTTTTTGCTTTCTAGGTGATCGTTATATTTACGCTCTGTTTTGTTCATAGCGCCTTGTTTTAATCTTCCTAGTACCCTTGCATCACTTTTGCTTTTATCGAGCTGTAATGTGCGTTTTTCTGCGTTATTTCGCTTGTTTTGGATTGCTTCTAGCTCCTGTTCAGTGATTCTCATGAATTAACCCTCGCATCTGCCCAATTGCATTCGATGATGGTTAGTCCACCATGTTGCAGACGTGACCAAAGACGATCACCTAAGTCAGTTTTGAGTTGATCAAGTGTCATGTTTGAAATGATCATGGTTGCTTTGCCAGCGTCATATCGTGAGTACAAAACCTTGTGTACTGGCTCTAAGCGCTTTTCACGGTCATGTAGTCCGTATTCATCAAGAATCAACAAGTCATACTCGGTGTAACGTGCAATCGTGTTGCGTTCGCTATCGTCAGTTCTTGACCATGCGCCCATGATGTCTTGTGCTAAGTTTTCGCTCGTGATGTAACGTGCATACCTGCCTTTCGCCAAAAGTGTTCTTGCTGTTGCACATGACAAATGTGTTTTGCCTGTTCCAGTGTTTCCAACCATCACAAGATTCGTCACATCACCGTTCACGATCTTTTTGGCATAGCTTGCAGTTTGAGTAAGTGCGACTTTCTGCCCTGACAACTGAGCGTTGTAATTTCTAAAACCTGAATTTTCGTGTCGCTTAGGAATCATTGCCCCAGCGAAGTGTTTTTCACGTACAGACTTTTGAACTTGAATCCCATGTTGTTTGTTTGACGCATTCACAAACTCAATTGCACAGATCGGACATGATTCACGGTTGAACATTTCGATCATTGGAACGTTGTGTTTTTTACAACGTGCTTGGGTTTGCACAATCACCTGGTTAAACATTGCGTTCATAGCATCCAATCCTCCAACTCAACTGGCTCAACTGGCTCATAATTCGTTTGAACGTTTGCCCAAGCTTGGTTTACGTTGCGAGAATCGATTTGTTGCTGTGGTGCTGGTTTACGAGTTGTGAAACTGCGTTTGATCCACTTGACGAAATTTGAATACATTTGAGTTTCGGTGACTGAACCCGATTCGATTTTCGTTGAGTAATACCCGTTGATCTCAATCAGCCAAGAATCGATTTCTTGTTGAGTCATTTTTGCGATGCCTGATCGTTGCAACCAAGCGTTCAAAGTTTGAATTTCAGGTGTCCAAAGTTTGAGCACTGAATCGACCTGATTTTCACCACACATATTTTCTTTAAAGTTTTCTTTTATATTTTCTTTAAATGTTTCTTTAATAGTGTCCCGTTCAACGGGACTGGTGTAGTCCCGTTTGGTGGTACTAGTCCAGTCACCTTTCACGGTACTAGTCCAGTCCCGTTTAGTGTGACTACCTTTAGATGGTACTAGTCCCGTTTGTTGGTACTGGTCAGCAGTGACTTTAAACTGATTTAATCGACCAGTTTTTCGGTCAACTTGGATTAAATTGCAGTCCTCTAATTCCTTAATACAAGCGATAACAGTGTCACGTTTTTTGATGCCACAGTATTTTTGAAATTGAGTGATAGAGATTGCATGTGCGTCACGATCAAAGCCTATAGTTTGGCGCACAATGAACATTAGGCATTTAAAAGCTTTATCGTTTAATTGCGCCATTATCTGGTCGTCAATTAAAGAATTCGGCACTCTTGTATAGCCTTCATCTTTCTTTGACATAACTTGTCGCTCTTGTTTTGGAAACTCGATAACTTCACCTTGTGGGCTATCATGTTTGTGTGCTAAATTCATGGTTCAGTTCTCATTCATTGCTTTGCAGTGGAATGGCAAATAAGGCTCAATTGGTTGCGACAATTGAGCTTTTTTTGTGCCTGTGATTTATGCGGATTTGGTGCAAGCTCAAGCTCGAATGGCTCAGGCGTATTCTTTGTATCTTCGGTAACTGTGGTCAGATCGATTGGCATTTGTAGACAATTAAGCATCTCCTCTACCTCGAAGATGATGTCCATGGCAGCATTACGCATAAGCTCTGAAGAGCCATTCAATTTCCTTGAACGAGCAATACGCTCTAATTTGATCTTTACTTCATCCGTGCATTTAAAAGTGATGCTTGCAGTTAGTTTTTCTGACACTGAAAGTTCTCCTGTTAAGAAGCTCGTTTTTCACGTAGTTCAATCCAAATATCCCCATATGAATCAGGGAATAACTGCTTTCGAGAACAAATTCCTCGATCTTCAGCAATTACGGCTAAGAAGATTTTTCTTTCAGTAGGAATTTTTGCCCAACCACTTACAGAAGATGGGCGAATCCCCAACAGGCTGGCTACTGCATTACAGCCTCCGAGCTTCTGTATTAATTGATCGTCTGTCATGTCGGTCTCCAGTGATTTTTATTAATTATTAGGCATTCCTTATTTTAAATCAATAGGAATACCTAATTTATTTCATGTTAGGATTACCTAACTATTTGGATCAGATTATGAAAACATTAGCTGAACGCCTTAGATATGCTATGGAAGTACTCCCACCTAAAAAAATTAAGGGAGTTGATCTTGCTCGTGCTGTTGGAGTAAAACCACCATCAGTTAGCGACTGGTTAAGTGGAAAGTCGAAAACGATGGAAGGACCAAATTTAATAAAAGCTGCCAAGTTTTTAAAAGTAAATTCAACTTGGTTAGGCACAGGATCGGGATCGCCTACAGATATAGAAAAACAACAAGAATTTAAAAATGCAGAATTCTTTGATTTAAATTTAAGGAAAATACCTATATTGGATCATGTACAAGCTGGGCTGTTTAACAGCGTCGCATATGATGGATTAATTCCTCTAAGTTATTCATATACTGATTATATTGGTTCAGACCCTACTTTAATTTTTGGACTAGTTTTAGAGGGACTTAGTATGTCTCCTGAATTTATGCCAAATGACAAAATTATTGTGGATGGTGCTCTTTCACCTAAACCAGGTAGCTTTGTGGTGGCTCAAAATGGTGATAATGAAGCTACATTCAAAAAATATAGAGTAACTGGGTATGATGAGTATGGTAGAGAGGAATTTGAATTAGTTCCATTAAATCCTGATTTTCCAGTAATTTCATCTAAAGACCATTCAATTTCTATAATAGGCGTTATGGTTCGCCATATGCGTGATTACAAATATTGAGAAAATAATGACTAAAGTTTGGCGACATTTCACTAAAACCCCAGCTCAAAGAGCTGGTTTTATATTATTAAATATAGGCTTGATTTCTTTGTTTTTTTGGGCAATGAAAAGAAATTTAGACTTTTTGGAAATTTTCGATCCATATTACTTTCCTGATAGTAGGCATTCTTTTATATTTCACTTGTATTTATATTTTATTCCACTAGGTTTGCTTTTAACTTTTGGATATAACATACTGAACAATATAAGAATATGGGTTGTTAGTGGTTCAAAAGATGGTGAAGAACGTAAAAAAACTAAATATATCCCTCCAATGAAAACACTTCATTTTTCCAATAATTTGGATGCATTTAAGTTTGCTTCAAGTAATTTTCAGGCAATTTTTGAACCTAATCAAATGAGTATAGGGTTAATACAAGAAAAAACTCTTTTAAATAATGGAACTTATCATTTTTTAGTTCAACTGGCTGACACAAGTAGAACTGTTTTGGTTAGTGGTTTTAGTGATAAGTATGCTGACAAACTCTCTAAGGGCAATCTAGTGTATTGGGGGTTTATAGATAAAACTAATACAAATAATCCATGTGAACCTGAAGCTATAGGTCATATTATTGCTGCATTAAGTCCAGAATTTGATCCCAATTCAAAAAGGTGGTCAATAAAAATAGATTGCTCCAAATAATTTAATTTCTTCATAAACCCGCTCTAGGCGGGTTTTTTATTGTTCATCAAAATTAAAATAAAAAAATATTAGGAATACCTATTGATTAATTTATTAGGAATGCCTAATATTATCTCACCAACCAAAAAAAAAGCCCCGACAGTTTGGCGACGCGGGACTTTTACTCTAAGAGTGAGATGAGTATGAACATAAAAGCAAATGTAGTCAAATCAATCGGCTTTGCAGGTGTAGTAAGTGCATTAACTGCTGCTTATGCGTTTCAACCTGCTAAGCCTGAACCAGTCACAATCATGGCACCTTTCAAGCTTGACGAAATCAATGTCAAAACTGAACAAGCAACACTCTTAACTGCAAATGAAGAATATGCAATTGAAGTGCAATACGTTGCTGACGTTTATAAAGATGGCAACGGTGTTGGTCATAACTGGCTTGATGTTGAAGTAAAAGAAATCAAAGACATTCGCGTCTATTCAGAAGATGGCGAAATCCAAGCATACGTTGATCGTCTCGACGTTGTAGAGATCAAAGACATTATCGAACAAGAACTAAGAGAGCGCATTTAAGCGCTCCGTGGAGAAGAAGAATGAATACTACACATGAAGAACACGGTTGTTGTGAAGAGGATATTTGTGGTCGTAATGGCTGTGAGGGAACTATTGTTAAAGACACAGATATGGAATGTTGTAGCTGTCACATTAGTGCTCCTTGTGGTTACTGCCATTGTGAAGTTCAGTGCAACGAATGTGATTGGGCGTCACGAGATGAAAACGTTCAAGAGCAAAGTACACCTTTGCCACCAAGTGATTGGTATTTGCAAATGAAGCAACGTGAAAAGGAATTTCTTGATCAGTTAAATGACCACTCATTCGAGTTTGAGAAAGTTGCATTCAGAACAGAAAGTCATTCGAACAGTTCTATGAAAAAGATAGGCGCTTTCCCTCGAGGAATGTCTATAGATCAACTTAAAAAAGAAGTTGATGGGACATTTGGTGGTCGCTTTGAGTGGGTTACTGAAAATCGATTTTCATTCATTGCATACACGGACTAGGAGCACAGCCATGAATGACCCTTGGAAAGAATTTGCTCTTGCAATGTTCTTTGTGTTTATCGGTTTATTTGCAGCTCTATACGTGCTTTACGCTGTGATCTGCCCTGCTGTGTGGAGTGTGTGAGATGAACGCTCATCCTGAACTCATCGAAATCACGCGCTTAAGCCACCGCATTAAAGATGCTGTAAGTGAATTGCTTAGTCTTTCAAATAAATCTGACACGATCGTAACTCAGAGCGGAAACATGATTAATTTTAATTATGTAGGGCGTGGGTCAGAAAGCATTGGATTAAGCATAAGCGACCAATATTCAACAAAAACTAGAACGGCTTATTTAACTGAAACGCTAAGCCGACTTAATCAAATCAAAGCCGAATTAACAGCCTAATGAGAACAAATCTGCGCAATTTATCCAAAAAGTAAGGAAATTGTGCAGATATTTGCTCGGAGAATAGAGATGAATACAACCCCAACAGTCAAACCTAAAAAGAAAAAGAAGAAGAAAAACTCAGTCAAATTTGAGTACTGCTTCTGCTGTAAAGATTTGATGCAAGTTACAAAAGATGGTCAATGCACTGCTTGTTATAGCTACATAGTCATGTAGGAGAATAGAGATGAATGCTCAAGTTAATGAATTACAAGTTTTAGATCAAAACGTGATTGTTGCTGCTTTTGCTAAACGCGGTGGCACAGATGAATTGTTTGAACATATTGCTCAAGAAGTTCGCTCACACGTTCCAGATGTGACAACTAAAAAAGGTCGTGATGCGATTGGTTCACTTGCTATGAAAGTAAGTAAATCAAAAACATTGATCGAGAAATGCGGTAAAGAATTGGTTGCAGAGCAAAAAGCTCAGATTAAATTAATTGATGACGACCGTATTGCCATTGTTAAAAAGTTCGATGCTTTACGTGATGAGATTTTGGCACCGCGTGATGCGTGGGAAAATGCAGAAGAAGATCGTGTTAAGAAACATCAAGACGCAATCATTGGTATCAAGATGCCTGCTGATCTTTTGCAAAACCACCCTACTGAGTGGACAAGCGAAAATATCAAAGTCGCTATTAATGACTTAGAAAATGTTTGCATCGATTCCTCTTTTGAAGAATTCGAACAAGAAGCAAAACTTGCAAAGTTTGAGACTCTTGAAAAGTTACGCACTGCCCTTGTTGCTCGTGAAAAATATGAAGCCGAACAAGCTGAATTAGAGCGTCTACGCAAAGAACAACTAGAGCGTGAACAACGTGAACGTGATGAGCGTATCGCTAAAGAAGCTGCTGATAAAGCACGTATTGAAGCTGAAGCAAAAGCATTAGCTGAACAACGTCGAGTTGAACGTGAAAAGCAAGAAGCAGAGGAAAAAGCAGAGCGAGAAAAACGTGAAGCTGCTGAACGTGAAGCTCGCTTAATTGCTGAAAAAGAAGAAGCTGAATTACGTGCACAACAAGCTGCATTAATAGAGCGTCAACGTATTGAGCGTCTACAAGCAGCCAAAGAAGCAGCTGAACGTAAAGCAGAAGAAGCGCGTTTAGCCAATGTTGAACATATGCGCTCTATCAATCAAGCAGCATCAAAAGCTTTGATCGATCTATGTGTTGGTCTTGAAGAATATCAAATCAAAGCAATCATCACTGCAATTGCTCGCAACCAAATTCCTAACGTTTCAATCAAATACTGAGGATTAAAAAATGAATGCACCAGTACAAAACACTTTAATCACAACTCAGATTACACACGTTGCTGAAACTTTGGGATTGGCAAATGTTAATCCTCAAGAGTTGAAAGAAACACTGATTCAAACTGCATTCCGTACTGAAACACAAGCTACGGATGCACAAATGGCTTCACTACTAATTGTTGCAGGTCAGTACAAGCTAAACCCATGGACTAAAGAAATTTATGCTTTCCCTGATAAAAATAAAGGGATTATCCCTGTTGTTGGTGTAGATGGATGGTCACGCATCATTAATGGAAACTCTAACTTTGATGGAATGGAGTTTAAGTTTTCAGAAAATATGGTTCGCATGGATGGTGCAAAAGTTGACGCACCTGAATGGGTTGAGTGCGTTATCTATCGCAAAGATCGTACACATCCAACAGTAGTTCGTGAGTATCTATCCGAATGTTATCGCGCACCATTCAAATCAAAAACAGGTTATGTGGTAGAAGGTCCATGGCAAAGTCACCCTTCACGCTTCTTGCGTCACAAAGCAACAATTCAATGTGCTCGTTTGGCTTTCGGCTTCGTCGGCATTCACGACCAAGACGAAGCAGAACGAATTGCTGAAAGCGGTCAACCTGTTAAGGATGTAACACCTAATATCCCTGAAGGTTATCAAGAATTTGAAGATCAACACTTAAACAATATGCGTGCATTAGCTATGGAAGGCTCAGAAGCTTTGCAGACTGGATATGTTGAATTACCTAAAGGCGAATGCAAAAAATACTTCTGGTCAATTCATAGTGTTTCTTTAAAAGAAGCTGCTCAACGAGCTGATCAACCACAAGGAGAAACCTATGAACATTCTCCAGCGTAGTGATGATTGGTATGCGGAACGCTGTGGCAAAGTCACAGCAAGCCGAGTTAAAGATTTAAATGCAAAGCCCAGTAAGGGCAAAGCTTTAAATGCATTGGGATTAACAATTCTAGCTGAGCGCCTTACTGGCGTTCAGAAAGAAACGCCAACAAATTTTTATATGCAATGGGGAATCGATAACGAACCACATGCAATCGCAGCATACGAAAATGAGACAGGTTTCTTTGTTAATGGCACAGGTTTAATCGACCACCCTTTCATTGAAATGTTTGGTGCTTCTCCTGATGGCTTAGTCGGTGAAAATGGGCAGATCGAAGTGAAATGTCCTGACACTACAACTCATTTAAATACACTACTCACTAAAGAAGTACCTGAAGAACACATACCTCAGATCACTTCTCAACTGGCTTGTACTCGTCGTGAATGGTGTGACTTTGTGAGCTATGACCCACGATTAGATCCTGAATTGCAGATCATCATTATTCGTATTTTTGCTAAAGACCTAAATATTGAGGGTTTAGAGCGTGATGTTCGTGCATTCAATAGAACTATTGAAGAAGCAAAGGCTTCATTGAGGGTCGCAGCATGATCGAACTCAAACTTGGATTTCTCATATTGACTGTGTTGGCAGTAATGGTGGGTGTGACATGGTGAAAAATATCCCTCTAAATGACTGGCAAATTCTTCGAAGAAGATATGGAAGTACAAGAAGTTATAAGAATCGCATTGCGCTTCAAACTTCTAAGCTTGAAGAATTTTCAAACTGGCTTGTAGATATGGGTGCTGATGTCTACAGCAAAACTGAACAGAACGAGATTTTAAGATTTAGACACAACGGTGTTTTGGGTATTTGGTATGTATCAGGGTCAGGCAACTTATTAATGCATGACTTGGCAGCAGAATTTTTAGAAAGTTTGAAGGTGGCGTGATGTTTAAGAAAATAAAACTTACAGCAGAGCAAGCACAGAGACCTAATGCACCTAATGAAGTTTATAAAAGTTCAGAGTTTTTGGTTCAGATATTTAATCTTAATAATGAGCCAACAAGATTGACTGTAAACAAAGTTAAGCGGAAAGGTAACGATTGGGCTGATGGGATTACTTGGGATCAGCTTATGCATATTAAAAGACTTCTGGGTTATGCAGATAAGTGTGCAGTAGAGATTTATCCTCCAGATAGAGACATTGTGAATGTGGCAAATATGCGCCATTTATGGATCGTAGATATGCCTGATTTTGCTTGGAAAAAGGAAAAGGTGGCGTAAATGACTAAAGATATTGAGAGAGAGGCTTTAATTACTGAAATTGATCACTTTATCAATGAAGCAAAAAAGTCTTACATTGTAGAGCGTTGGGCTGTTAGTTATGAAAATTCCAACCCATTCTCACACACCATTAATGATAAAAATGAAGTTTGGTGGATGAAAGCCCAAGCTAGACAATTATGGGAATTTTGGCAAGCAGCCAAAGCCCAAGCCGTTCCCGATGGTTTTGTTTCGGTACCGAAAGAGCCAACTCCAAAAATGATCGATGCGACATGGAGTTTTGATGAGGAAATTCAAGACATGAGCCATAACTCACGTAATGAATTTATCTACAAAAACATGATTAGAGTTGCGATTGAAGAAGCAGCAAGGGGCGGAAATGAGTAATTCAGAATTATGGTGTGTAGCTATCCGACCTGAATGTGATAGCCCGTTTGAGCAATGCCCTGCTGCATACAAAGAATTAGCAGAGAAGGCAGTTGCTCGCTACAAAAGCATGAATGAGAGGGAAGGTAATGAATTTGCCTTAGAGATTTTCGATGATTGCTTTGAGGTACAAGTTTGGGAAGGTACTGCAGAAGATCACGCCAAAGATATGTTCTATACAGAATCTTGGTTTAACGAAGCCATGTACTGGTGTGACAGTTTAGAAATGGCAGAACGTGTTTTTAAATTTGGTGAGATAGTTGATTGCCATAAAAAAGGTTATCCAATTCTAAAGACATCAGATTTTGAAGAGGCTAAACGCTTTTTCGAAGAACCAAAAGCGGATGCGGAGGGGTGAATATGCAAATTGATCGTAGAATCAGAGCAACTGAGTTTATGCAGTTAATGTCGATAGGTAGAACCAAATTTTATCGCATGATTAAAAAGGGTGAAATTCCCCAGCCTATTAGAGTTAGCGATAAAGAAGTTTATTGGCATGAGTCTAGCGTTAAGAAAGTTGTCGAAAAACACAAAGAAAATTCTGATATGATAGCCTGCTAACCGCAGGCTTTCTTTTGTCGAGTACCTTTCAAAACGGGTAACTAAACGGGTAACAAGATAACCTCTTATAAATTAGTTAATCAATTTCAATAGGTTAAGATGAACAAGATTGTTGTAAAAAAACATAATGGTGGCACGATTGCTCAGAATAAAAGAGCGCGTCACGATTACTTTATCGAAGAAAAATTTGAAGCAGGCATGTCACTTCAGGGTTGGGAAGTAAAATCCTTACGTGCTGGACGTATGACCTTGTCTGAAAGTTATGTCATTTTTAAAAATGGTGAAGCCTTTTTATTTGGTTCACAGATTCAGCCTTTATTGTCTGCATCAACCCATGTCGTACCTGAATCGACACGTACACGAAAGTTATTATTATCTCGTCGTGAACTAGAAAAGTTACTAGGTGCTGTGAACCAAAAAGGTTATTCATGTGTTCCTTTAGCTTGCTATTGGAAAGGTCACTTGGTTAAGCTCGAAATTGCGTTGGTCAAAGGTAAGCAATTACATGACAAACGCGCTACGGAAAAAGACCGTGATTGGCAGCGTGATAAAGCACGTATGTTGCATAAATAGTTTTCTAAAAAAGAGCTTTCATAAAACAAAGCTCTTTTTATAATAACTCACAAAAAATGAAAGATTATTAATAAACTCTGTTTGTAAGTAATGAACCACTTAGTATAAAAAATATCACAACAAATAAACCTTCTGAATTACTAATATTCATTTTTGAAAGTATCTAACTCATATGACATAAAATATTCAAAGATAGCGTTTGGTCGTAAAGTATCTAACGATTCTAGAACACTATAAGCAGCATCATTTTTCCTTTTCTTGCTTTGAATACGATCAACTAAATCTTTATAAACTGTTTCAATATCTTCCTTTTGAGATAAATCATAAGGTAAGCTAAAAATACGGAATTTATGCCACAATCTATATAATTTATCATGATCATATTCAAGTTTAGCCAGTTTAACTCGCACTTCCTGAATAGGATCTTTATTTTCATCAGACTGATCAATAAACCCTTCTTTTTTTAATTTTTCGAAAGTTTCTATAATATATTGATGACTCTCTATGGCTTTGTTGCACAAAGATTTGAAATGCAAAGCGCCCCTAATTGAGCCAAATTTAAGGCGTAACTTGGGTAAGTGGTCGACCTAATTCCGTAAATCTGTTAAGGTGAACCGTAC
>Ga0209727_1001968_pt1 | contig 15500 bp, 13 predicted proteins | sample RifGroC1_FD_183995 | JGI IMG/M metagenome (GOLD analysis project Ga0209727, IMG submission 183995) | Groundwater microbial communities from Rifle, Colorado, USA - Groundwater C1 (SPAdes) (version 2) | ecosystem: Environmental > Aquatic > Deep subsurface > Groundwater | place: Rifle, Colorado...
GCTTCTGAGAAAGAATCCTATATTAAAGAACGGGTACCGGCAGCAGATATTAGTCTAATTCCCAGTCCTGTAAAAGTTACTGATTTTGCGATGTCGCGAATTAAACGCGTAAAAGGAAGAAAAAGTTTAGGAATTGAGGAAAAATTTGTTTTTACTTATTCGGGTAGCTTGGGGGGACTTCACTCACCTGATTTTATAGCCAGTTTTTATTCAAAAGTGAGCAAATATATTCCAAATCCTCATTTTTTGATAGCAACACAGTCGAACCCAAGTGAGATTATATCTTCATTGGAGAAATTAGGAATTCGAGAAACGGATTACACCGTTTTAAAAAATCCTGCTTTAGGAGATTTTTTGCCGCTGGCGGATGTCGGAATCCACGTTTATCCGGATGTACCAATCGCCCCTTATGTGTCTTCGGTAAAATTGCCAGAATATTGTGCTTCAGCGATTCCAACGATCGTAACTTCCAACATGGTCAGTATGGCAAAGTTAGTGCGGGAAAAACACTTTGGTGTAGTAGTTGATAATTTTGAATCTAAACATATTAGGGATAAAATGCAGAAGTTGGTTAAAGAACATAGCCTAATGGGAAAAAAGGCATTTAAATTAGCCAATACTTATTTTTCGGTTAAGGTTTGTGCACAAAAGTATTTAGAAATCTACAATGGACTTCTTAAAAAAACTAACGCTTGAAAAGTTTGGCATCTTTTCTTTTTTACTTTTCTTTATCCTCACTCCTGTTCTATTGAAATTTAAGATTATTGAGGGTGTTTACGTGGAGCCATTTCTGCCTTTTTTGATTTTGGGAACAGGATCCTTGATTTGGGTTCGCTGGAAAGAATTTAGGAATATTTGGTTGGCCATTAAGCAGGTCCTTTTTCCTAATCGATTGGCTGCTTTTTATTTTGTTTTGATGGGAGTTCTTTTTTTGTCTTTTATTTATGGTTACTTCTTGACTGGTATATTTTCTTCAGGAACTTTCTTAAGGATTATCAAATACACTTTTTATTTCTTGCCATTTCCATTAGCAATTTATGCCTGCCGTTATTTAGGTCGCACAAATACCAACCGGGTTTTGGTTCTTCTGGTTTTGGTGGGAGTTGCGACGGCGGTTGTTTCGTTAATCCGTATTTTTACTTTCCTTAAATCTGGCGGAGTAATTGACTTCTGGGAATATGGTATCTATAACCGCAGCGTGGGAGTTTTAGGGCAATTCTTTGATCCGCTAAACCTCACGGCTGGTTTAACTGGTAAGGCAGCCCACGGTACTTATGGTCTCTATGCCACTATTATCCTGGCGATTTGCTTGGTACTTGTTTCCCGCTTTAAGGAATTTACTGCCCGATGGTTTACTTTTTTCGGGATGGCTACTTTTCTTTTTTACGGTGCTATTCTTTATACTCTTTCCCGAGGGGCTATTGTGACGGCGGGTCTGGTTTTTGGAGGGTGGTTCTTTTGGCTTTTAAAGGAAAAAAAGATCAAAACTGTGATCTTCACTATTCTGTTTCTTACCCTTACGAGCCTATTACTTATTTGGGTTAATCCACAGGTTTACGATAAATTTGCCTCCACCCTCACATTTCTTCCTGAAAGAACCGGCCAAGATATGGGTGATGCTATTTCTAAAGGTTGGGGGGACGAGTGGGATGTAAAGTTAGATGCTTCTTCTCGGGGTAGATTGGAGCGGTGGGGAGCTATCGTTGCAGTTCTTAAAGAACATCCTAAATTTGCAATCTTTGGAGTGGGATACAGTCAGGATAATTTGGAAAAGTTCACCGGGGTTTCTTTAACCCACAGTTTGTTTCTGGATTTATGGGCAAGAGGAGGAATTACTTCTTTAATTTTGCTGATTGGAATCTGGATTCTGATTTTTGGGGCAATTATCCGTTTTACCCTTTCCCGAGATTCAGAAGTAGTAACCTTCGGCTACGTTTTGGGAGGTTTTGCCACCGGCTGGCTCTTGGATAACCTCATTTCTGGAGAGCAATTCTTTTCCGATGCCCCGATGATTTTGTTTTGGGGAGTGCTTGGGCTAGTGACTGCGCTTTCAAAATTAAGTATTTCAGAAGGTGGGAAAAAGAAAGTCCTCCAAGTCCTTACCAGTTCCGATATCGGGGGGGCCCCCCAGGTTGTCTCTGATCTTTTGGAAAATAGTAAATCCTCTGAGTTTGAATTTGTAGTTGTGGCTCCCCGCGGCCCTTTCATTAAGCGCTTTAAATCCTTAGGCTGCAAAGTCTACACATTGCCGCTGAACCGGGTCGGATTGGTTGGATTTCGAGGATTTTACCGGATTCTTAAAGAAGAGAAGATTGATTTAATTAATTCCCACGGAAAGGGAGCGGGGCTTTATGCTCGGGTGGTCGGTTCACTATTTGGTATTCCAGTCATAAACACCATCCACGGAATTCACTATTCCAAAACCAACCCGATTTCCCGCAATTTTTATTTTCTTTCTGAAAGAATTCTCTCCGGATTTACCAGATTAGTGATCAATGTTTCCAAAAACCAAGAGAAAGAGGGTTTTAAACTGCGCCTTTTCCCAAAAAGCAAATCTCGGGTGGTGGTAAACGGAATCGAGGCTTCTAAGTTCGGGGGGAAAAGATTAGATAACCAAAATTTCCGCCGCAGACTTGGTGTTAGCGAGAGCGATTTTACGGTTGTGATGGCTGCGCGATTCGATCCGCCCGGGGTTAAGCATAAAGGGCAGCTTCGGTTTATTAATCTTATACCGAGCCTGATTAAATCAATTCCAAACCTTAAGATTGTTTTTGCCGGGGGCGGGGAAGGGGAGGTGGAAGCGAAGAAACTTGCAAGAGATCTAGGTGTTTGGAACTCGGTTTTATTCTTAGGAGAGCGCCAGGATGTCCCAATGATTCTAAAAAATGTGGATGGTTTTGTTCTCCCTTCTTACCATGAAGGTTTGCCTATTTCAGTTTTAGAAGCTTCCGCCTCCGGTCTTCCAGTAATCGGATCAAACGTGGTTGGCATTAAGGATGCGGTAAAAGAGGGAGAAACTGGTCTTTTGGTTGATTTCAACAATCCCAGGCAAGCGATTGAAGCTTTCCGCAAACTTTCCAAATCTCCCGATCTTAGAAAGAGGATGGGGGAGCGGGGACAAGAATTTGTTAAGAAAGAATTCTCAATGGATAAATTTGTTGATAAAACTCTCAAAGTTTATGAGGAAGCCTTAGCCTCTTAGCTCTCTTCTCTTCCCTTTTACCTGTTAAAATGGAGCCCGAAATATGCGCATTGGTATCGATGGTCGAATTTGGGGCTCATCGGGGCGGGGCGTCGGCCGCTACGTGCAAAACCTGGTTGAGAACTTAGAGAAGGTCGATAAGAAGAACGAGTATATTATTTTCCTTCGTCAAGGCAGCTTCAACCTTTACCACCCCATAAGCAAAAACTTCAAAAAAGTCTTAGCCGATATCCCTTGGTATGGAGCCGAAGAGCAAATCGCCCTGCCGGCGCTCTTTTCCCAGGAGAATTTGGATCTTTTGCACGTTCCCCACTTTAATGTACCTCTCCTTTACCGGGGAAAGATGGCGGTAACCATCCATGATCTTACGATGCTCAAGTTTGGAGGACGGGAAACCTCTACCCTTAATTTGGGTTTGTTCCTTATTAAAAGAGCAGGATTGGAGCTGATCTTAAAGCAATCGGTTTCCCGCTCCGCCACAATCATTACTCCCTCTAAGTTTGTGAAGGATGATGTTTCCCGAACTTTCCAGGTTCCAAAAAGCAAAATCTTTGTGACTTACGAGGCCGGAGTCTTATCCGGCAAGGAACGTTCCTCCAAGGAAAAGAAGATTGAGAATGTCTTGGAGAAGTACCGCATCTCCTCACCTTACTTTTTATATGTGGGGGGATTTTATCCCCACAAAAATCTCTCTCGCCTGATTGAGGCCATTAAAATCCTAAATGAGGAGCTAGGCCAGCCCGCTCAGCTGGTTTTGGTAGGAACCAAAGACGCTTTTTTGGAGAAGCTGGTAAGGGAGGCGATGTATCAAGGGGCCTTAAAATACCTTTCCCTGACCGGCCAGGTGAGTGACGCTGATCTGATTGACCTTTACCGAAGCGCAACCGCCTACGTACAGCCTTCCTTATCAGAGGGGTTTGGTCTTCCCACCGTGGAGGCGATGGCTCTCGGGGTTCCCGTGGTTCAAGCCGATGCCTCTTCTCTTCCAGAGATTGCCGGAGCAGCCGCCCTTTACTTCAATCCCCAGGACAGCCGGGAGATGGCGAAATCTCTTAAAAAGGTTCTCACAAGCGAAAAAATAAGATCCCGCTTAACCAAAGCCGGCTTGTCCCGGGCGAAAGACTTCAGCTGGGAGAAGATGGCGCGGGAAACCGTTAAAATTTATGCGAAAGCGCTAAAATCTTAAAGCCATGCCCAAGGAATATCAGAAATCTCTTCAAAATCTGAAAATCGCCGTCGGGCACGACGATTTGACGGTCCCATTTGAAGGAGGAGGGAAGGTCTTTTCCGCGATTGCCGAGGTCTTTCCCCAAGCCGATGTCTTTACGAGCATGGGAACCAAGGAGCGCCTGGCCGAGTTTGCCGACCGGCGGGTCCTCACTACCTTCATGCAGAAGCTCCCCTTTAAAAGAAAACTACAACTTCCCCTGGCTCCTCTTTATCCTTTGGCTTTCGAGTCCTTGGATTTAACGGACTATGATTTGGTCATCACTTCCTCTTCCCGCTTTGCCCATGGGGTTTTAACCAAGCCCGAAACCACCCACATCTGCTACATGCACTCGCCGGGCAGAATGTTTTGGGAGCCGGAGCGCTACTTTCAAGATAAGAGTTGGTTGGGAAAACTTTTAACTCCGGCCCTTTCTTATCTTCGGCTTTGGGACTACACTGCGGCCCAAAGAGTGGATTATTTTATTGCCAACTCCCAAAACATTGCTAAAAAAATCAAAAGATATTATGGGCGGGAAGCGAAGGTTATTTATCCCTTTGTGGACTTGGCGCGGTTTCAAACGGCTGCAGAAGCAGACTCGGGCAGACCCGGAGATTATTTTCTGATCGTAACCCGGCTGGCCCCCTGGAAAAGGGTGGATATTGCGGTGGAGGCGGCCAAACAAGCCGGGGTTAATTTAAAGATTGTAGGGGCGGGGCCGGACCGCAGAAGGCTTAAGAAGATGGTAAAGGCGATGGAGGAGGGGGAAGGAAAGATTGAGACCTTGGGCGGGGTGGGGGATGAGGAAGTTAACACTCTTTACCGCAACTGCAGGGCTTTTATCATGACCCAGGAGGAGGATTTCGGCATTACCGCCTTGGAAGCTCAAGCGATGGGTAAACCCGTGATTGCCTACGGGGCCGGAGGAGCGCTGGAGATGGTGGTGGAAGGGGAGACTGGGGAGTTCTTTAAGGAGCAAACCGCCTCGTCCCTGGCCGAAGTCTTAAGGAAATTCAAGGCCGGCAAATACCGCGCGGAGGATTGCCGCGCCAATGCCGAGCGGTTCAGCAAGGAGCGCTTCCAGAGAGAGATTTTAAAGTTTGTGGAAGAGACCCTCAAGACAAGATGATTCCTTTCCTTTACTTCTTCTTTAAGCGCTTAATCGATATTGTGTCCTCTATTTTGGGAATTATTTTCTTTGGTCCCGTTATGGTGGCAATTTATCTGGCCCGTAAGGGGGAGGGAGCGACCCGGGTCATCTTTTCCCAAACCCGGGTAGGGAAGGATGGTAAAACCTTCAAGTTTCATAAGTTTTCCTCCATGCTCACTACCACCGACGAGGAGGAGCAGGAATTCTTTATTCAGCTGGAAAAGAATGACCCAAGAAAGCTTGAAATGTATCGGAGGAACAACTTTAAATTTAAAGACGGGGAGGATCCCCGGATCACCCGGGTGGGGCGGTTTATCAGAAAATACAGCGTCGATGAGCTGCCCCAGTTCTTCAACGTCTTAAAAGGGGAGATGTCTTTGGTGGGACCCCGTGCTTACAAGCCCGATGAACTGGAATACAAGATGAAGGAATATCCCCAAACCAAAAAGGACGTGGCGGCTCTTTTAACGGTCAAGCCCGGCATTACCGGGGTTTGGCAGGTTTCAGGGCGCTCGGAGGTGCCTTTTCCCTCCCGGGCCAAGATGGACGCCGATTATGCCCGGCGCAGCTCCCTGCGGGAAGACCTTCTTATTATCCTTAAGACTCCGGGGGCGATGCTAGGGGGCAAGGGCGCCTACTAACCACTTTTATTGACATCTCTCTGTTATCCTTAATGAGGTGGAACTTCTGGAAGAACATCAAAAACCAATTTCCTTGCCGGAACCGGTAAAAAGCGAGCTTGATCCGCCCAAAAAAGAGAGCAGAGGATTAAAAAAATGGGTTGGTGGGCCGCTGCGGGCAACGGGGAGATTTTTTAAGCGGATTTTACGGTTTCCTTTTAAGACCCGGCGCCGGAAAATTGTTTCTTTTTCTTTTATCTTCTTGTTGGTTTTAATCGCTACCTTGGGAATATTAGTACCGGTTTTTGCTTTTTATCCTCATTTTAAGAGCACCAAGGCTGTGGCGGATAAATTTCTCCAAGCCTACGAGAAGAACGATTTGGAAGAAATGGATACAACTTTGCAGGAAATGGAAAAAGCCCTTACGGACTTGGAGGAATCCTACGGCTACTTGGTCTACTTTAAAGCCGTGCCTTTCGCCAACCGCTATTACGCGGACGCCGGCCATCTCTTAAATGCCTTAAAGCTCTCAGTTGATTCCGGGTTGACCGTGACCTCCACCCTCATCCCTTATGCGGAGGTTTTGGGATTAAAACCGGAAGTCAAAAGCAAAATTACGGTGCAGCAGCAGCTGGGGAATCTCTTAACGACCATCCCAAAGGTTGCTAAGGAACTGGACAAGGTTTGGGAGAACCTTTTTCTCGTTAAAAGTGAGTTGGAGCAGGTGGATGTGAACCGCTATCCTCAAGAGGTTAGGGGAGTGAAAGTCCGCTTTTGGTTGGAGGAAGCCAACCAGATCATGGCGGATTTGGAGCCGATCTTGGCTCAAGGCCGCTCTGTTTTGGAAATTTTTCCCGAGCTCTTGGGTTCCCAGCGGTCCCGCACTTATTTGGTTATCTTCCAAAATGACGGGGAACTTAGGGCGACCGGGGGATTTATGACCGCCTTTTCCCTTTTAACGATTTCCAAGGGGAAAGTTATCAGTAATGATATTTATCCCGGAGTTTACGTGCACCCTTTCCAGCGCTATGAAGCGCCGCCGCCTCCTTTGGGAAAATATTTAGGTGTGGAGCGCTGGTTCTTTCACGATATGAACTTTTATCCCAACTACCCAACCAGCGCCAAAAAGATCTTGAGCGTTTGGAACCAAGCGGGCCTGCCGCGGGTATCAGGGGTACTGGTCGTGAACACCGATACCGCCTCCAGCCTTCTTAAGGTAACCGGTCCCTTGGAAGTTCCTCCTTACAATTGGGAATTTGCCCAGTCCGGCTTGCCGGAGCCGTGCTTGGGGGGCGGGAAGAAATTTACCAGTGATAATTTGGTTTGCCGGATGGAGTATTTTGTGGAGAAGAACCCCAACCGCAAGCTGCGGGGTTCAGCTACTAAGGAAGACATTATTGCCCGCCTTTCCGAGGCGGTTATCCAAAATATCACTTCCTCCTCGGCGGAGATCTGGCCAAAGCTGATTGACTTGGGCTTTAGCTTCTTTAAGAGCCGCAGCGTAATGGGCTACTCGCCTAACAAGGGTGAGCAAACTCTCTTTTCCTCCCTCGGCTGGGCCGGGGAGTTGGAGGAAGTGGAAAGGGATTACCTGCACATCAACGACAACAACTACGGGGGATTAAAGAGCGATATGTTTATGACGGAGTCGGTTACTCAAAGCTTGGAAAGGCAGGAGAATGGTACTTGGCGAAAGACCGTTACCCTTCGCTACTTCAACCCGCAAAAATACGACAACTGGCTCTCCGGCATTTACCATGATTACGTCCGCCTCTACGTTCCCAAAGGCTCCAAATTAATCTCGGTCTCCGGCGCTTTCTCAATTTGGACCTCGCCCAATCAGGGTTCCAAGAGTATTCAAAACCCCTTGGGTTGGAGCGAGGCCGGCAAGACTGTCTTTGGAGCTTTTATTACCTTTAAGCCCCAAGAGCAAAAGACTTTAACCTTTGTCTACGATCTGCCGGAGGGAGCGGTGGGTGAGGAGGAATGGAAAGTTTATGTGCAGCGGCAGTCCGGGACAAATATAGGTCTTGTGAGCGCTAAATTGGGTGATAAACTGGAGACAGTTGATCTTACTGAAGACGCATGGATAACTTTGCCAGTTCCGCACTAACGACCCTCTGCCCCGGGCCTGCCAAGCATGCCAACATTTAGAGAAGAGGGGATCGTCATCAGAAAGAGGGATTATGGCGAGACCGATAAAATCCTAACCATCTACACGCGCGACCGCGGTCGTATCACTGCTTTTGCCCCCGGAGCGCGCAAAGTAACCTCCCGCAAAACTTCCGCCACCGAACTTTTTACCCACGGCATTTACTTTTTGGCCAAAGGGCAAAGCATTGATGTTATTACCGAGTGGGAAGTTTTAAATTCTTTCTATCAGCTGCGGGATGATTTAAACAAAGCCGCTCTCTCCTTCTACATGGCTGAGCTTTTGAACGCCTTTGCTCAGGACGGGCAGCCCAACTACCCGATGTATCGGCTTTTCCTGGAGTCGGTCTCCCTCTTGGCCCGGGCCAAACGCAATCATGAGCTTTGGGTTAGAGCTTTCGAGGTGAAGTCCCTCTCCCAGCAGGGATTTGGGCCCGAGCTTTACCAATGCGCCGTTTGCGCCAGCCCCTTATCGGCCGAGAAATACTTCCAGCCCGGATCCGGTGGGACGGTTTGCCGTGATTGTTTAGAGGAGGGTTTGCTCCTCTCCGATGGGCAGCTTCTGTTCCTGCGGGATTTGGCCCGTTTGAATTGGAATGAGCTTTCCCGCTTGCGCTACGAGGACTACCATTTGACGGATTCGGAGAAGATTGTGGGGCATTATTTGGAAGATGTTTTGGAGCGGGAGCTGGAAGCGGCGGAATTTGTGAAGCTGGCCCGCCAAGAGCTGCCCACCATCGCTTAAACCTCCTTTTTACTCCTTAAACTCTGGTATTCTAGTAACAGAATGGCTTCCGATACATTTGAGAAAGTTGTTTCCTTAGCGAAGCGGCGCGGATTTGTTTACCCATCCTCCGATATTTACGGGGGATTTGCGGGTTTTTGGGATTACGGCCCCTTGGGAGTGGAGTTTAAAAACAATATCAAACGCCAATGGTGGGCCGATATGGTCTACGCCCGCGAAGATGTGGTGGGTTTAGACGCGGCCATTATTATGAACCCCCAAGTTTGGGAAGCCTCGGGACACACCAAGGCGTTTACCGACCCATTGGTGGAGTGCAAGATTTGTCACAAGCGCTTTAAGGCCGATCAGGATGAGGATGTTAAAGAACACGAAAAGACCCATGCCGGTAAGGGCAGCTGGACGGCACCGAAGGTTTTTAATCTTCTAACCGAGGTTTATCTTGGGGCGACCGAGCCCAAGCAGAAAGCTTACTTGCGGGGGGAAATTACGCAGGGAGTTTTTGTCAACTTTGCCAATGTCACCTCCTCCACCCGCATTAAGGTTCCCTTTGGAATTGCTCAAATCGGCAAGGCCTTCCGCAATGAGGTTACTCCGGGCAATTTTACTTTTAGGAGCCGGGAATTTGAGCAGATGGAGTTGGAATACTTTATCAAGCCCGATGAGAAGGAGGGGAAGAAGGTTTTCGGCGAGTGGAAAAAAGCGCGGATGGCTTGGTATGTGGGATTGGGGATTGATAAGAAAAAGCTGCGGTTTAGAGAGCACGAGCCGGAGAAAAGAGCCCACTACGCCCGGTTTGCCGAGGATATCGAATATGAGGCGCCGTTTGGCTGGAGCGAGTTTGAGGGTATCCACCACCGGGGAGATTTTGATTTGGGAAACCACAAAATTACCTACAAAGACGAGGAGACGGGGGAGGAGTTTACCCCTTGGGTGATTGAGACCTCCGGCGGGGTGGATCGGGCGGCCTTGTTCTTTTTGCTGGATGCCTATCACGAAGATGGGAAGCGCATCGTTCTTAAACTTCATCCCAGGCTTGCTCCTTACAAGGTGGCGGTCTTTCCGCTTTTGGCCAACAAGCCGGATTTAGTTAAAAAAGCCCGGGAGATTTTCCAAACTTTAACCGCCAATGGTTTGATGGCTGCTTGGGACGCCCGGGGCAATATCGGCAAGCGCTACTTCTCCCAGGATGAGATCGGCACTCCCTGGTGTGTCACCGTGGATTTTCAGAGCTTGGAAGATGGGGCGGTAACGGTTCGGGAGCGCGACAGCGCTAAGCAAACCCGGGTAAAGATTGAAGAATTGTCCTCTTACTTCTCAAAAGAACTCTCCTAATAAAAAAAGTGGGGAAAACCTCTTGACATTGCCTTTTTAAAACCATTAAAGTGGTGATAAGTGGTTAATTGTCCTCGAAAGTGGACGAATAACCCTTGGTGGAAACACCTGCCCTTTAATAAAAGATCATGCTGATCGGTGAATTTCGTTATCGGGTGGGGTTAAAGAACCGGGTGGCGCTACCTAAGAAGCTGCGCGAAGATTTGGGTCTTACAGTTATGGCGATGCGCGGCTACGAGGGTTCCATCATGCTCATTCCTCATAAAAATTGGGAAAGAGTGGTGGAGGAGGCCATTGGCGGTCCTTTAACCGATTCCAGAGTACGCGACACGGCGCGCTTTCTAATGGGAAGTGCGCACGAGGTCGAACCGGATACCCAGGGGCGCTTTGTCCTGCCTCCTTCTTTGGTAGAACACGGAGGAGTTAAGGTTGGGGAAGAAGTGGTTTTTGTGGGACTCGGGCGCTGGGTGGAGATTTGGTCGGCCAAGCGCTGGGAAGAGCGGTTAAAGAAGTTAAATTCGAAAACTCCGGACAATCTCAAGTTTTAGAGCAAAGATATGGCAATTCACAAGCCGGTCCTCCTTCAGGAGGTCTTGGCATTCTTACAAGTTAAAAAAGGCGGCCGCTATATTGACGCCACTTTAGGCGAAGGCGGGCACGCGAAGGAAATTATCAATCTCGGCGGGGTGGTTTTGGGAATTGAGCAGGATCCGAAGATTTTAGAGGAGGCCAAGAGGAACTTGGGAAACAAAACCCTTTTGGTTGGGGGGAATTTCCGCCGGATTGACGAGATTGCAAAGGAATACCAATTCACCGAGGTCGACGGGATTTTAATGGACTTAGGAATTTCTTCCTGGCATTTGGAGGAGTCCGGCCGGGGATTTACCTTCCAAAAGGAGGAACCCCTGGATATGAGGGCCGACCCTACCTTACAGGTGACCGCAGCAGATCTTTTGAACGGCTTAACAAAACATGAACTTGAAAGGCTTATTCGACAATTTGGCGAGGAAGAGCGGGCTGGAGAGCTTGTTCGCGCTCTTGTTCGCGCCCGTTCCCTAAGGCCCTTTAAGACGACGGGCGACCTCTTGGAAGTGGTCGCAACCGTCAAAGGGAGCCGGGGGCGGGAGAAATTGCATCCGGCCACAAAGATCTTTCAAGCGCTCCGGATCGCGGTTAACGATGAAATCGAAAACCTGCGGTCCGCACTGCCCCGAGCGTTTGGGATCTTGGGAAAAGGCGGGACTCTAGTGGTGATTTCTTTTCACTCGCTGGAGGACCGGGAGGTGAAGCGGTTCTTTGCCCTTAGGGGCAAAGAAGGGTTGGGAGAAATCCTTACCGAAAAACCCGTTCAACCAACTTCTCAAGAGGTATCCCAAAATCCAAGAAGCCGCTCGGCGCGCCTCAGGGCGCTTCAAAAGCGATGAATAAGATCTTAATTTTTGCCATAGCCGCCTTAGCCATTACCCAGGTCTTGCTTTCCAATTCCCTGGTTACCGGGGGAAAGAAGATGCGGGAGCTCTCGGCCCGCAAAGATGAGCTGAATCTCCAGCTTTCCGGGCTGGAAAACGAGATTGCCCAAGCGGCCTCCTTGACCGTGATCCGCACGAAGGCCCAGAAAATGGGCCTCAAGCCGGCGTCCCTTAAGGTTTTGAAGCCTGCGCCGGTTGCCTCGGCCTTTTAAAAGATGAAGCGCATTCCGCTGGCCTTCTTTTTCTTCCTTACTTTCTTTTTGGCAATTGGGGTTAAGCTTTTTGATACCCAGGTTTTAAATCACGATCAATATGCCATCTTGGCTCAGGCCCAGCAGGAAATTACCCTTACCACTAAGCCCGAGCGGGGAAAGATTTACGCCTCGGGGCGGGTTTTAGCCACCAATGAGGAGGCCTATCTTTTCTTTGCCAATCCCCAGAAAATCGAAGATGCCGCCGAGGTGGCCGAGAAGCTCACCCCCCTTCTTTTAAAAGACAGCCGCTTCACCACCTACAATTCCCTTTCCAGCGATTTAGCCAAGAAGGAAAAAGTTGATCCCACCAAGCCCCCATCACTTCTGATTGCCCGTTTAACGGAACTTCTGTCCAATAAAAAGCTGCAGTGGGTTTCTTTGGCCCGCAAGGTGCCGGCTGCGGTGGTTGGGGAAATTAAGAAGCTTGAGATGGAGGGTTTGGGTTTTACCCTGGACCGGCGGCGATTTTATCCGGAGGGAAGTTTGGCTTCCTCCCTTTTGGGATTTGTGGCTTTTAATGAGGAGGGGCTGGATCGCGGCTACAACGGCTTGGAGGGGAGCTACGACGGGGACTTGCGGGGCAATTCCGGCAAGATGGTGGCGACCTACTCCGCCTACCAGGACCCGATCTTGGCCGGAGATTTTGATACGCTGGCGGTCCAAAACGGCTCCGATCTATACCTGACCATCAATCGGGGCGTGCAGTCCCTTTTGGATAAGAAGTTGGTCGAGGGAGTTAAGCGCTTTGGGGCCAAAAGCGGTTCTTACGTGGTTTTGGAATCTTCCACAGGCAAGGTTTTGGCGATGGGCAACTATCCCAACTTTTCACCGGGCAATTTCAATCTTTTCACCTCCCCTAAAGCGGCCCGGCCAACCTACCCCCCGACTTTGCGAAATGCGGCGATCTCCTCCTCCTACGAGCCGGGCTCGGTCATGAAGCCGGTAACCATTGCGACCGCCTTGGAACTGGGAAAGATTAAACCGGATTGGACTTTTAACGATACCGGCGCTTTAAAAATTGATGGAGCTACGATTAATACCTGGGACGGTCGCCACTGGGGCAAACAAACTTTGTCCCAGCTCCTGCAAAAATCCAACAACATTGGAGCCGCGCGGGTGGCCCAAGCCGTGGGGCGGGAGGGGCTGCGCAACTCCTTTAACAATTTTGGTTTTGGGTCCAAGCTGGGGGTTGACCTGCAGGGGGAGGAGGCGGGGCAGGTCAAGGATTTAATTAACTGGCGCAATGTCGACTTAGCCAATGCTGGTTTTGGCCAAGGGGTGGCGGTTACGACTCTGCAAATGGCTTCCGCCTACGCGGCTTTTGCCAACGGGGGAATTTTAATGAAGCCTTACGTGGTGGAAAAGATTGTGGATCAGGATGGGCGGAAAGTAGAGTTCTCCCCCCAGCCCACCCGCCGTGTCATCTCCCAAAAAACGGCTGCGGTAGTGGTGGAGCTTCTGCGCAGCGCCGTAGAAGGCGGGGAGTCGATTGTCCTTCACAACCTCCCTTACCGCGTTGCTGGCAAGACGGGAACCGCGGAAATCCCTGAGAAGGGCGGCTATGCCCGCGATAGAACCAACACCATTTTTGTGGGGTTTCCTTTTAAGGAAAAGAATTTTGTGATGGTTTTCCGGCTGGAGGAGCCGCACACCTCCACCTTTTCAGCTACTACCGTGGTGCCCTTGTGGGTGGAGGCCTTTGAGGGGATCGCTCCCTTACTTGGGGTTTTGCCTTCCCGCTAAATTAGCTTTGCCTCCCGGCGGATCTTCGTAAGAGTGCGGTAAAGAATTGTTCCCACATTCGTTTCTGAAAGATTTAAGAATTTGGCGATTTGGCGGTTGGTCAAACCCTCATAAAACTTTAAGTAGATGATGTCTCGCTCCCGCTGAGGGAGCTTTTCCAATTCCTGCCCCAGCCAGTCGTGCTCTTCCCGCTCCAAAAGCTCCTCCATCTGGGTGGGAGATTTGGCCGGCAGAGGAGAGGTGCTTTCAATTTCAACCTGTTTTTTGCCCTTGGGGGAGCGCAGATGATCAAAGAAGGTGTTTCTCGCAATGGTTAAGAGCCAGGAGGAAAAAGGCACCCCCTGCCACTTAAAGGAAGCTAGGCCGGTAAGGGCTTTTTGAAAGGTTTGGGAGGTCAAATCCTCGGCGACAGGTTCCTGGCCCAAACGACTGGTGAAGTAGGTTTTAATCTTAGGGTAGTAGCTTTGGTAGAGCTTGCCGAAAGGCCGGTTTTGCCCGCCTTTTACCCGCTGGGCCTCCCGGATTAATTTTTCTTCTTCATTTAGCTCCATGGGTCCCGCGCCAAGGCCGTTAAAGTCGGCCACATCTTGACATACGGTCCGGTTAAGACAATCGTTTGACCTTCTTTTTCCTTGGCCTTCTCAATCCCGGCGCTTAAATTCTGTGGCGAAATTTCAATTCTTTTTCCCGGCAGGGCTTTTAAGATCTCCTCAACTGCCTTTTTATCAGGAGGGAAATACTGGTAGGTGGCATCCACGATGACACCGCCCAATTGGGAGGGGATGATGCGGATGCGGGCTTGAGGGAGGCGAAAATGGGCGAGGGATTTTTGAGAATCTTTTAGGGAAATGCCGAAAATCCGCCCCACCTTTTGCGCAGCGGTGAGGTAATTTTGCAAACTGGCCGGTTCCTTAACCTTGATAACTTGGGGAGCGGTCTGCGAGGACGAAAGATAAGGGGCGGGTCCGCAGATTACCAAAACCTGCGGCTGGGTAATCTGCCAAAAGTAATCGAAAGTGGGCTTGTGGACATAACCGACCTCCAGAACCAGAAAGTTTTTGTGAGAGGGGAGAAAAAGAAGCTGGAACGCGGCTTTAATAAGGATCTTGAGCCACTGCCCGTAATTGGTCGGGTAACTTCTGACTCCCAAGATGGTTAAGGGGAGAGCAAAGTCGGCGAAGGGGTATTCCAAATTGCGGCGGGTGGGATACTGCTCTTTCAAAACGGTGTAAATGGCTTCCCGGGCAATGCCGGTTTTCCCTTCCCCCACAACGGCAATGACGGTGGGGCGGTGCTTTTTTAAAGTGGCCCGTGAGAGGATCTTAAGCTTCGCTTTCAACAGCACTCTTAAGAGGTTGTGGAGAATCATCGCATCTATTATAACGTCCGGTTGTGCTTGGTGTGGCAGAAAACCGTTTTTTAATTTGATGGGTTTGAAAATTTCTGTTTTGGGTGTTGCCAAGTTAAGGAGATGATTGGTGGACGCATTTGGCAGTTAGCTGTTACTATTATCCCGTGATTACCAGCGCTTTGGGCTTTCTTTTGCTCTCCACTTTCTTAACGATGGTCCTTTACCTTCCCTTTATCAACTTTCTTTACCGTTTCCAGCTTAAAGAGCCAATCAATC